>Ga0208386_1000072_pt1 | contig 32381 bp, 29 predicted proteins | sample CryBogCBH16Oct07_FD_185510 | JGI IMG/M metagenome (GOLD analysis project Ga0208386, IMG submission 185510) | Freshwater microbial communities from Crystal Bog, Wisconsin, USA - CBH16Oct07 (SPAdes) | ecosystem: Environmental > Aquatic > Freshwater > Lake | place: Crystal Bog, Wisconsin, USA...
GTGGCAGACGGAGTCCCAACTGGGCGAGAACGAGTTACAGTGGCAGTAGGCGTTCCAACAGCACGAGAGCGTGTTGCGGTATCTGTGGCAGACGGAGTCGCACCTGGACGAGAGCGTGTAGCAGTATCCGTGGCGGATGCAGTTGCACCTGGACGAGATCTTGTCGCGGTAGAAGTAAGCGTCGCGGCTACACGAGATCGTGTGGCAGTGGCAGTCACAGTAACTCCACCTACAGAGCTCGGCGAAGGGAGCGGAATAGATGATCCTACAACAGTAGAAGAGGGTGATACAGCGCTGGTCCCTGCCTGACCAGCAACTCCTAAAATACTTATAAAAACAAACAACAATTTAGATAAACTAAGCATATTAATATACCTACTTTATTTACTTATTTTTTCTTTAACCCCTATTCAATTTTAATCCATTGATTAGAATTGATTTTCCTTTTTGCGCGTCAATTATTGCAGGTACCAAAACGGCACGAATTCGTGTTTTAGCGGTTTCCATGCTTGGTTTTGGCTCCGCCGAAATTTCTCGAAATGCTCCAACGAGGTCATTCAATATAATTGAACTATCATTTGCCGGACAAATAATTTTTTTCAATAATACAATAGTATCATCCATCTGTGTATCGTCATCGGTATTCAAAAAAATATTTTCCCACACGGAATCGGTTGATTTTTCTTTTTCACCTGATTTGAGCAATCGTAAAAGTTTCTTCAATTTGACTTCATCTGTCTCAATAGCATCTGACATCCAATTAATTCCCTTCATAAAACTTGACTTCGTGCCAACCCATTCTGTCTTACGCTTGGCGATTGTTGAAATTAACTCCTCGATCATTCGTAAAGCCTTATCGCGCTCCTCATCTTCATGCCGTACAGTATTTGATATGGATTCCCAATGTAACTGCCATAGATGAGGCAGTAATTCGTACAAACTATCTCCAAGGTTATCTGAGTTACTAACATAAATATGTAGTTGATCACCATCAAATTCTGTATGAACATCACTGTGATTAGCCTTTCCTGTGATAGTTGTGTAACGACTCATCATAATTCCAATTTTAACATGAGAATTGCTTTTCATATCTTGTTGAAATTTATCAACCTCCGTTTTTTTGACAACAGCGCTATAATATTTTGCCTCCCATAAAATGGATTTATTATTCCAATTCATCAATATATCCGCTTCATGCCCTGAACTTGACTTGGATTTCTCCACTAATGAAAAACTGGGATTTGCACCGTAGTGATGTTTGAGTTTGGTAGCAAGAATATTTTCAAACTCGGCACCCTTATTGCGTGAATTGAGTGTCTTTTTGAGATGCTCCTCCGAAAATTGATGAAATTTTTCTGTTAGCGAATTATACGATTCCTTTAAGGATGTAGTTAAATGTTCAAGCCGCTGAATTGATCGATCTTTTTCATCGAGCGTCCGTTGAAAACTGGCAGTATTACGCTCAATCGCAATCTCAATATCCTTATCACGATCCTCTATGAGTTGCTGGCATCGTGCCTCTAGCGCACGCTTTTGGTCCACTAAAACTACTGTATCTGCCTGAAGTGCTTGGATTTTTACAGCGTGCTGCTTTACAATCGTCTCCTTTTCTCCCGCATGCATTGCGACATCTTTTGCTTTCTGGGCTTCTAACAGTTGTTGTTGCTTAATTTCCTGTGCGTTCAGGACTGCGGCAATTTGTTGTTCCAAATCTGTCTGTTTTGCGGCAGCATCCGCCTTGAGGCGTGCAATATCTTTTGCCTTCTGCTCCTCTAAGCGTTGAATATCTGCGTTGGCGCGTCGGTAGGTCATCTGTTCATGTAAAAATGCGCCAAGAGTGAGCGCCTCTTCATTTACTTCTAGGTCTTTATGATTGTAGAGGTCCGGTAGTTCATAGTCGACAGGGACGCGGATCTCTACTAATTTATACGAGGGCATCCTATCTTAATAAGAGCGTTTTTCCTTTAGGCGGCTGGAATGGGAGGTAGAATAAGAATCTCGGATGACCCTTTCTTACCATTGTCCATACCGTATGACCAGGTGACTTTTTCAATTCGGCAATCCTTATACAGGTCGCGAATATAAGGGCAATCGTTATAACTGATTATCCAGTCTCGGCGCTGTTTAATCTGTGCGGCAAAGGCTGTGTGGTCAAACCCCTCATGCATATCGCCATCCTTGCCATAGATATAGGAGGTAATATAGTATGGTGGGTCGGCGTAAACAACAGTATCTGCGGTTTCAGGATTATTGGTAAGAAATTCCTTACAGTCCAGATTAGAGAAGACGACATTTTCTAAATTTGTTTGTTGGAGCGTCCTGAGGGATGATTCATTGAGGCGTCCTGTAGATGCCTCCCTAGAGAATCCGCCGCAGAATGTGGCGCCACTAAACGAACAGCGGTTAATGATATAATACGCAGCGGCAATTTCTAAGGGGTCGGTCATAGTTTGAATCGTTTGACGGAGTTCTTGAAAGTATTCCTTTGTGACCGGCATGACGCTTTCCACTGCGTCCTTGATGTCCTCCGCTGAGTCCTTTACCGTCTGCCAAAAGGTATAAAGGGGCTTGAAAAGATCGTTGGCTTTGATTTGATAACCCTTTGCGGCGAGATGAAGTTCAAAACTACCGCCACCAAAGAATGGCGACAAGAGCGTCTTTCGTGTTGGATAGTGCTGTTTAAGATATTGGTCAAGAATGGCAATTGCGCGTGTTTTACCGCCTGGATATCTCAACGGGGATTTGTTTTTGGGCGGCATTTGTTATATCGTTTATACTGTAATATAGTGTCAATTTTTATATAGTAAAACAGTAAAACATACATTTAAAAAATTGATGGGCTGTGGTTGGATATGGAACAAATCACTGAGATGGAATTCGTACCTAAGGATGTTGTACTCTTTCGTTCATCGGTAGAGGCTCTAAAAGAGTTTCTACCGATTGCTTCCCTCCGTGTCGGCACCGATGGTATTCGCATCAGCGGAATGGATGCTTCGCATGTCGGTTTTGTAGATTATCTCCTAGCAGCGGCAGATTGTACTAAGGCAACTGTAGCACATTCGCTGGTTATCGGCGTCAATATGTCGGTGTTGGCGCGTGTTCTTATGCCTGTCGGTGCCGGTGATAGTGTTACGCTTCTTTATAAAGCAGATAAGTTTATTGTAGAGTGTTATAATACAAAGATGTCTAAAAAGGCAGTCTACGATGTGCCCATACTAGATATTGATGGTGATTCTCCTGAGTTGCCACCTATGTCGTATGCGGCAAATGTGACTCTTAAGACTGCCGATATTCACTGTGTTGTTAAGGAGGTGTCCCATTTTGGTGACAGTATTACGCTGCTGCTCAATGAGGAGGGGCTGCATATGTCGGCAGTAGGCGATAGCGGTGCAGTAAAGCAGACACTTGAGAACACTGAAGACCGTGAGATGGAGCTCAATGCCGATACAGTAGAGGCGCGCTACGGCAGTAAGTATATTGCTATGATTCTTAAGGGCGGCGCGCCTTTGTCTTCGGTAACTCAACTTGAGTTTGATCCTGCGCATCCCCTGCGTGCAACATTCCGCTTTGGTAGCGGCAGCCACTTTATTGCCTACCTAGCGCCGAAGGTAGCGGATGATTAAGTCGGCGTCACTGTCACTGGGATTGACGGAATACTGGTTAACCCGCTGAGTCCTATTGCCTTCAAATAAATGGTATAACGGGTACCATGTGCCAATCCTGTAATTGTTACAGGACTCGATGATACCGATGGACTTAATGGTGTAAATGTGGTTCCGTTTGTTGAATACGAGTAGTTAACAATGACTGTATTTCCAGGTGCTCCAGGAAAGAATGATATAGTTGCGGATCCAAATCCAGGCACTGCCGATAAATCAAACGGTGGATCAGGTGTGATATTTACATTGGTAGAGCATGAGCAATTGGCGCCACAATTGCATATAGTTTTTACGGCTGACATAAATTGGAAAGGGCTAATTGTTGGATAATAATTGTATAATATAAATTTGATTAATGCTAAATCATATAGACTACTTGTAATGACTTGTCCACTCAAGGGTACCTGGGTTGCTAACAATAAATAAAAGATGCCGGATGTAACGGTGAATACAAGTTGAGAGTATGCACCGGCGCCGGCTGTAGGAAATGATGCGCTTTGTGCGCCGGTGTACGCAACAGGAAAATTGTTAAAGCCTTGGATACTAAAGGTATTTTGCCCTCCTGTGGATGTTAATCCATAAATAAATGTATTTTGGTTTCCTGTTGTAGGAGTGGCAGAATATGTTTGTAAGGACACATATACAATAGATGGCTGGATTGATGATGGAGCATTATTCGGTTGATTTGTTGTTATATACGGTGCTGCGGCATCATAGTACACATACGGCGATGTATTGAACTGTGTTCCTTGGCGTACCCATACAACACTGCCGGCAAATGTAATTGTACATACAACAAGGTCGTGAAGAGACGGGGTATGCGTATTTCCAGCTACACTACCCGTTGTTAGAAACGCCAAATAAATATACTTATTGTCTGTTGTTATAGTTGGTGAAGAACAGGTTCCGCCTGTGGCAAAAATATTGTTTGTTGAACTGAGAATCCATGGGCGATAGTATGTATTGGCAGTCGGCGGAGAAAGTAATGTTGTTTGAAATTTTACGACCTCAATTTGCTGTGAAGTGATAGTTCGTCCGCCTTGCACCGTCGAATTTGTTTCATAGGCGAGATATACGCCACCTGATAAATCGGCTACGATAACCGGATTTGTGTTTGTACCTGCCCCATTGATCGTAGAGCGTTCTTCTGTCCATAGGAGAAGTCCAGCCAAGGTAAAACAGGCTAAAAATACATTTGGAGCCCCTACAGGAGTATAGCATAGAACATTTCCACTCGTTTGAAGTGTAACATATAGTAAACCTGTCGTCGTATCAATGGCAAGTTTTGGCACAGTTTCACTTGAACATGAGTTAAATTCAGCATCCTGTTTCCACCAAGCAAGGGTTGCATCAGTATTTGTGTAATTTATACGAGCAAGAACAATATCATAGGGTCCTGAATTTGCACAAGGGCAAAAGATAGGTATACCCGATTGATTCGAGTATCCTGGTATAGATCCTGGTGTTACAAATGCAAGATAGATATCATTGTTTTTACCTATAACAATGGTAGGACTTGTCTGATTTGTAATGACTACGAGTTGAGGAAAAAATTTATACCATAGAAGATTTCCATTTGCGTCTACACAACCAACAGCAATATTATAGGCTAGACTATAGCCTGGCGGTAAAGTGGGCGATGCGGTCCCATTTGTTCCTATCGCCGCGACTGCAAATATTATATTTTGATTCCCATCCATGGCAATTGTAGGATTGCCTAAAATATTACCAGTACATTCTGGACCAAAACTAATATTTCTCTCTATCCCCCAAATGGATAAGGGAAAGCTCATTCTGCTAAGGACCACTTATATAAATGCTTGTAAATGGCGTGAGATCCGTCAAATTCGTAGTAACCGTATAGCCAACGGACTGAATATAGGAAAGCCATAGAGGCAGTGTTCTCCATGTCACCGCATTCCACGATGATGATTGATAACAGCAAGTCTGGGAAAATCCTGAATCTTGCGGGGGCGGCAGAATTCGCTGAAATGTCATGCTATCGTACCAATATGAGGGATCTTCCGATTGTCTACGACTACATTGGGTTGGAAAGGTATTTGGCGGAGGCTGTCTATCAATAGCATAAACAGTCTGCGCTTGCCAGCATGCTCCCTCACTCCATAATTGAGGATAGATGCGGTAGATGTTAGACATCCTAGTGAAAGATGCGGTTTTACCTGCTCTTGCCACCCCATGGTGGGCACACAAGGGCATTATGCGATGTTGGCTGGTATAGATTCGGTGGCACAGTAATTGTGCGATCGTACTTGGTGGGATTGAAGAAGAGACGAGCAGAACGATTCCAGGCAGACTGGTCATCCTCATTACGGCAACCCGCCTGCTTTGACACGGTTGTCAACAACGGTGAGAGAGTTGAACTATTGCCCTGGTATACACCAGGCACATTGTGGCTTTGTACAGAAGGAGCCGGGATACCTCCAGCAGGTATATAACGCTTCTCAGCACACTTTGTGAGCGGTTCATCAATACGAAGAATATCCGTCTCTGTATTTGGCTTGAACTCATTGTAAGGAAATCCTAGACTGGCGGCACCACCGGGCGGAAATACGGGTATATCAGCGATCTGTGGCGGCTGCGGCTTTTCATAGGTCGCCGGTCGGTGAAGACCACCCTTAAGATATGCCGGTGCGCTGAGTCTATCCATCTCAGGATAATTTTTTACATCAGCATCGCCTGGCGATGTATTGTAGTAAACATAGCAATTGCGTGTAGAAGGACGAGGATCTAGTGCCATATCATGTTGAAATGTAGGAAGTACATGCTCTACAACCATTGTAGGATCCCAGTGCGATTTTATACAGGTCGCCTTAAACACCTCGTTCCAATCCTTGGGACCGCCCTCATAATATTCAGCCAAGGTGGCATTCATTTGCTAAGGTGTACGAATTATTTATTTTCATACACCAACAAATTGCTCTTCGGTCCTAATAAACTGGAATCCATTGTTGGCGCATTTGTCACTTCCGTAATCTGTATCACCATATCGTAATCACAGTCCGCGTTACTGAGAATATTACCATTCTTATCGGTCAACTGACACTCAATCACTTCGTACTTACCGAGCACCGGTGAAAAGATCTTATCCAACTGTACACCTGCGCGGCTGAATCCCGCAAAATCGTTAAGAATAATCTTTGTAAAGTACTGTGTGTCCATGCCTTGAGACTCGCGCGTTTGGCTGAGATCTTCCTTTGCCGATACCGCCAGTGTATTCGCATTATACGCCGGATTGAGTCGTAAGTATACATAGTCTTGCACAATACGAATAAAGGTATCAGAGGTGACACGAGTACGAGGTCCGTAAATTGGTGCGGGTTGTTTTGCAAATCCTAGATACCATCCCAATCCCCATTGATCATACTGAGTTGCGTAAGGCAGTTGCAAATTGTAATTGAATAATAACTGAAATGGAATTGGGGCAGTATATTGTGTTCGTTGTAGAACCGATTGCGGTAATACATTTCCGTAACGAAGGATAATATACTCGTTTAGTAGACCGGTCGCAGTTGAAAGAATTTGTGTAAATAATACATATTCTGTTTGAACTGTACTATAGTACGATGTATATTGGGACAGGGCATCTCCATAACCGGCAAATGAAAAGACTTGTCCATTAAATCCAGAACTTGCACCAAAGGTAATTGAACTTGTTATAATTTGATTATTAAAGTTAATGAGCGAATCGGCGTAATAATGACTAAACTTATTTCCGTTACCTAGCCGTATACCATTATTTGTGCTAATCAATGTATTATAAGCAATGGTGCTCATTAGGAAAGCGGAACCCATCGCGTCAGTTATGGGTGTGTAACCCTGAAGACTGCTAATCTCAATCGCAATATCACCAAGTGTAGGATTGCCAAAATCGGTATAGTTCTTTCCAATAATGCGTAGACCGGTGTTAAACTTGGGTATAGGATCGTAGGCGCGTACATGTATAGCATATTCTGGCACAGCAGGTGTTACGAACTGTTGGTATATGTAAGATAAATAATTGTAACCACTTTGGTCATCATACGCAACATAGTTTGCATTGCTCTCATTGCCCCACTGCCAATGATATGGCACTTTGGAATTAATATCGTTGAAGTCTTGACCCAATGTGCTATTTGCGTAAAAAAACATCATTGTATCCTGATACTCGCCGCTAAGACCTGCGTATCCACCAAACATAGACAAATCGGTTGCAGGATTGTACGCAATATTTTCTAGCACATCAAATGAAACTTTGCCCATCCAATAATACGGCTGGAATGTGGGCTGATCGCCATTATAGAGCGAAAACACATTGTTATTAGAATTCCAGGCAAAAATTCCAGGCGGTCCATAATAGGGCGCCGCACCGACTAATCCGCTGCTCGGCAATGCCGGTATTCGTGTAAAACTTAGAGCGTAGAAAGAACCAACAGTCCATGTGCTTGTACTTGTGTTATAATAAAATGGCACAGCGGTATATGAATTTCTAATATCTCCTGTATATGAGGAAATACCATCGTAAGGATAATTGACTGCATTGCCAACAGATGGCGCAATACCGTAAGAACGAGGTAAATAGCTGTAATTATAGATCTGGCTTTCTGACAGTGTGTATCCAGGATAACTGGTATTGCCGGCTATATAGGTTGGCTGAATATCTGCGGGTACGGTAATTACATTAAACTGCGTGCTTATATTCGTTGTTAGAGGAGCCCATATCTGTGTGGACATGGTATTCACAGTATATTGGTAAAAAGTTCCCCAATCTGGATCTCTACTATGAAGTGTACCATTCAAATTTGCACTTTGACATACCTGTGTGACCTTATTTAGAGTCAATGTGAATGTTGCGGTTGAAAGCGATAATGTTGCTGTGCTCACTCCTTGAATTTGAGATGTAGGGAAAATACCTATCTTTGTGTTTATGCGATTCCAGAGATACCAATCATCCCATAGTGGAGTAAAAAACTTAATGTCTGCGGCAGTGATATCAGGATATACATCATCTGGAAATACAGGATTTGCCGGTTTTGTTGTATTTATGTTAAAGAAATGAACTTGGTATAGTTGGTAAGTATTATTGTATCCATCAAACGCAAGTGAAGTCAAAGGGAATGTATACTGTGTTTGAGTTGCATAATCGCTCATATATACAGAAAGTAATCCTCCAGGATAAGAGTAATTTAATCCCGTTTGTGTAGCATTGAACAGAGTTTGTAACGCAGTATAATCTTGTAGAGTTAAATATGCATTAAACAGTGGATATTTTTCGTTTGTATATTCTTGAACATATCCGTTTGGTATATCAATAAGTACATTTCCTAAATTGCCAGCTGTCGGCGAACCGCGATTGTTATAAAGGTAACCATTTGTTGTACCTTGATTTACATTATTGTAACTGTAATAATAATAAGGACTTGTTTGACGACTAATATTGGATAGAGTAACGGTCTGTGTAGGTGCAGTATAGGCGAACTTAAATACCATTTCATTCATTGCGAATACATTGTCAGGAGGTATAAAGAAACTTATGCCAGAAATACCGGTTGTATCACCAAATGCAGTACATGTCGATGAATCGCTAATAATTGACGCGCCGTAATTGATACATGGCTGGAAAATTGTTGTTGATGTAATCGGCATATAGGGATCTTGTGCAGGATTCAAGTAAATCTCCTTTGAAATAGTTTGGGTATAATCAAGGAAGCTGGCAAGTATAGACTCATTTTGGAAATTTGGACCTACCACTTGTGTCTGCGAGGACTTCAAATAAATAAGATTAATCGGATTATACAAATCTAAGATTGTGTTGGCAGAATTTGATCCAAAATATAGAGACCACGGCGGCACGAGCGCCGGCGATGGTTGAGGTGCACCCACATTAGATAAGTTAAACTGATAGCGCAAACCTGAACTAAATCCATTCACATAGTCCTCAATGTTGTCAGGATCGTAATAATTGTAATTTGGAGCAACAATAATGTAATCGGTTAAATTGTCAGAAACGCCAGAAATATCATAACCCAATGTGGTAACCGTTGTTGAATAAATAGAAATAAGACTGTTGTTGTATATAGCACTTGCTGGTGTATATTGGTCATCAATTGGCGGTAGATTCTCAAAAGGCATATCCAACATATCATTCTGTGTTGCTTGGGTGTATGCACCATACACATCGGCAAGTACACAAAATGCGCGAAGATTAATAGCGGGCAGATTCGTACTATTCGTGTAATGTACATAAAAATAGGTTTGTTGTAGATTTGTTACCGATACAGTCATTTGCGCAGATAGAGTTCCTGCGGGATAGGTCTGTGTCTGAAAATAATGGCGCGGATCTTCTACACTTGGATTAATAGATGGCAAGGCTTGTAGCACATCTGCCATAAATCCTGCGCGGTCCTTGTACCATGTAATTGTGATATCGGCTGGAAAAGGCACACCGTTCTCGGATTCTACATAAAATGCAATATTAAAATATGCATCGGGTGAAAGGGGGTATTGATCAGCATTCACTTGAAAAAATATAAATGGACGATAACTTGTTAACCCAATATCGCCTATTACTGGATGTTTGTTGTAGTTTTGCGATGTTGGTTGCACACGAGAGCCCGATAAAACTTGTGTATACATATAATTCACCCATTGGTCAAGGGCACGCATATAATCGGCAGTATTAAACATGTTCTGGACAATTGTATACATGTTAAAAAGTATATTACCTGATACATCTGTAAGTATATATATGTTGGGCGAGGTTCTTACATCAAATAATAGAGATGGAGTAGATGTATTTATATTGAAATTATATACCTCTTGTGTTCCTGGACCCCGTTCATTAATATAACGCGGAATTGTTAAAAAATTCAAATCCTGTCTGCACGGCGTTCGAAATATTGTACGAATATAACTTGTAGGAAGAATGGAGAATGAAATATCCGTGTATCCATATTGTGATTCACCGGCATTTTGGAATTTTAGTTGCCCCAAATTAATTGTAGATATGAAGGTTGATACTGCAGGTGTTTTGGCTGTCTTTGGAAAAATAATATTTGGCCAGTAATTGGATGTCTGTTGTGCTGGTGTATTTGAATTAATTTGATTCACTGACACTGTAGGAGTCAAAGTAAGATTCCATCCAAATTCATTTAATGTGTTGTAAAGTGTGATATTATTATTAGAATTTCCGTAGAATCCCAGAGAATAGGTTCCAAAATTAATACCAAAGTTGCTGGTAAATTGTCCTTGGAGCCAGTTATAAAAAGCGATAAGCACAGTATTTGAGTATTGAAGTGATGTATAGACTGCGTTGAATTGGTCTATGCTTGTATACGGTGTATTTGCTTGAATAAGCGAATTCAAGATATTTGAATATTCTGTATTTAAATCGGATGCAATGCTTTGATTAAGATTTGGCGCAGAAATCACGAGACGACCCTGTTGTGAATTATAGGTACAAGTATACTGATTCACAAGAGAGGTATTGAATGTATTTTGATAATGATAATTTGCAAATAATTCCTGATTGGCAGTATCACTCGCTATGGCAAGTATATTTGGGTCATCCACACCCTGAAATCCATATACAATGTAGTCGTACCAACTAGAAAATCCAGTAGGAATTGTCAATCCTACTGTGCTAAATGGAACCGTCACATTTGATGTAATAATCATTTCTTTCATAATTGGATAGTAATATGCGACTAAGGCTTCATTATAAGTAAAATTTTTAATACCGCTTGTCTGGCTTGCCTGAAAATACCGCGCAACAATATCGTTGATAGAAAGATTGTATTCATATGTATTTGTTAATGAATTATACACAATTGGTCCAGGCGTATTAAACAATACAGTAAAATCACCATTCAACTGAAATTGTGAAAAAAAGGATGTAAATCCAATGTTGGCGAAAATTGGCGTAGCGTTCATCGCATTTGTTAATTCCGTCACGAGATCCGTTGTATTATAGGTTCCATCGCGAATTTGAACTTTTACAATGTTGGATGAACCATCTGCCAATACGCGCCCTTCTTCGTACACATACATGAATGTGTTTTGTTGTGCTGCTGTAAAGTTGAAAAACGAATTGAGCAAATTTATTTGACTCAGTGTAATCGCTTTCACATTTTTATACACACGGGGAAGACGAAGTGTAAAAAATGTAGGCAACGGATACACATTTGTATCACGATCGCGTGAATTCAACATAAACAACGAAGTATTTTCAATTGATGTAAATTTTAACTCTGTACCAGAGTTTGTCGGTGCACTGTCTCCCTTTCCAGGTATTTCATAGCCTCCACTTCTTACAGGAGGCTTGGTACCGGGGACATTAATAAGATACTCTTCTGTAACATCGGAACTCTGTGTCAAATCTGTGGCAGTACTTCCCGTGTCCGTATCCGACTCCGAATCGGACGGATACGCATTATACAGTCTCCCTGACATCCTATTTCTATGGCTTACATTCGTTTTAGATAGGTTTTTTTCGTCTACACATATAGAAATGGGGACCATTCTCACAAACCCCAATAGGTATTTAGTGAATGTGCCAGAACTTCAGAATGTTATTACATCAGCAACGGGAAATTCAAGTGCAAAAAACTACAATGTTACACAATTGTTAAACATGATTGATGTCAACAGTTATTTAGTTAAGACGAATTACCTACAGGCGTATAACGGTTCCAATATTACTGTGAAAAATAATCTTAATCTCAGTAATTCTATTATTTATTACAACAATGTACCTTTATTGTACTCTAACGGTGTTAACGCGTCTAACAATCAGTTATTCTATGTAAATAACCAAGAGGTTGCGCGATTTACCGCTGCAGGGTACCTGGGTATCGGTGTCCAATCACCCTTGGCACCTCTTGATGTTGATGGTGATGTCATTGTGCGACAGGGCAATTTGTACCTCAGTCGCTTTGGTTTACCATCATCACTCACTATGGGAAACATGTTCGCCGATGGCGATGTATATGCCCAGGCGTTTCTAACACCATCCGATCCTAAACTCAAGAAAGACGCTACACCCTATGTACCAAAAGGGTTGCCTAAAGCGGTAGAATTTACATGGATTGCCTCGGGGCAGCGTGACATCGGCGTCTTTGCCGACGATGTCCAGGCGATTGAGCCCCTGTGTGTTGAGCGTGATAAGAAGGGGGTGCTACACGTAGATTATCCTAAGTTAGTGACCCTCTGTTTGGCGGAAATTCATTCTCTGCATGCCCGTGTAAATGTATTAGAATCTACGCTGAAAGTATATCAGGGAGTTCCGCCTGTATCGCCTTAATAAATCCTTCAAATCCAATATCTACAAATATCTCACCTGTAGGTGTTTTTCCTATACGTGGGCGTCCAATACCAAAACCGTATATACCTGGAGTATCATTTTTAATAGGACCGCATGTACCGGTTTTATTTGTATATGTAAATATGCGTGGCTCAAATCCAATTGCGTAAATTACGGCATTGGCTTTGGACAGAACTCTATAAATCGTCGCAAAATCGTCGTAATTTATAAGCGTCGGCGCAAGCGAACCCCATTCCTTCTGATTAATCTCTTGGGCGACAAGCGCTCCTGCTAATTTCAGCCCTTCTCCCATTGCTCCGTTTGTGGCAATTGTAAACGGATCTTTTCCTTTGTATATTGCGTACACATTTGTACATCCCAGTTGTTTAAGATTTTTTAACACAAGTGTTCCACTATGTGAGGTACCAAATACGACAATTGTATCGGTCGGTGATACAGAATGAGCAAGTTGCTCCTGTGAAAGGGCTATCGGTAATGGTATAGATGGTAGCGGCAGATCCATTGTTTTCGGTGTAGCACCAATACACAAGATCACTTTCTTAGCTTGATATGTCTCTTTTGTTGTAATAAGATTCCAGCCGTCATCGGTTTGAACAAGATTGGAGAGCGCCGTTGTATGAAGATGTGCCTTCTGGACATCTGGCATAATGAGCCTCCTGAGTATCTTACAAATATCCGCGAGTTTGGGTGCCTCCGTGGGTTGGTATCCGTCCAGTTCTGGAAACGACTGGTTTGCCCATTTTGGAATTGTCTTAAATGTTTTAATGAACCATTCCTTTGTAATATTCGCAATCACGCTACTATATTGCGACGATATGTCTCCGCCGATACACGATCGCTCTAATATAAGCGTTTCGGGCAACATATCCTCCGGTAGAGACGCTAATGTAAAAATGCCCGCGGGTCCCAAGCCCACAATAGCAAGTTGAAACATCTCTATTGTGGATTTAAACTTTTGTTTCATTGAATAAATAGAATGCTTTTAAAAAATGCTGCCGCTCTACTCGGTGCCAACGAACGCTACTTCACTGTCGTATACGAGGGGTTCAAATTCAAAAATGAGAGCACGCTTCGTGATTATATTGATTTTATACTTCATGAGCCTGTGGAATGGATTAAAGGGTTCCCACTCAAACTTCGCACCCGCGCCTCATTTGCGAAACCCAAGGCGGCAGTTATCAAACTCCTAAAGGCAGCTGCAGTACTGGAAGCGCTTGGTGTTGAGTACTGCTCAAAGGCGCACGATGTTGTATGGGATACATTCAAGAAGCACGGAGACGACATCTTGGATGCAAGGGTAAAGGCGGGTATTACTGGCGGCGATGATGTAACAAATGAGATCGTAGAGGAAGTGCCGTCGGCGGCGGATAATAATCTTGAAGAGGTGAGTGATATATCAGGTGATGAACTACCGATTCCTACGCCTGTACAGCAGCAAGGTATGAATCCCTGGGAACGCAAGTACCGCATTCTCCAATCGGTTATTTTATCCATGCTTCATGATTATAGCCATAATCCAGGTATCGTTATGGCTGTGCATACACTAATGGCTACTCTGGATGCGCCTTCTTCGTAGGCTTTTTAGGAGAAAGTTTTCTCTTAAATTTTCGTGTCCTTGGCGTTGCATCTATTTTCATGTAAGGCGCGCAGAGTTTTGGACAAATGACCTTCTTCGGCCACTTGTAGCGCCGCTGAAGTCCAGATGTATGAAGCATAAGTTTTGCCTCATCCTCCTGTTCTTGTATCGTCATATCATCAAAATCCAACTTTTCGGTAATATAAATATGGCGCAGCAAAGAGACACCGGTTGCTCTTCCAAATAGTTCTTGAAATGTAGATTTTACAAATACCGAATAGGTATTATTGCTCATTGGTTCGCCGTTTTCTTTTGAAAATACATAGGTACGCGGATGGCGTGCCAATGATGTGCGTAGGTCCTTGGTCAGTTCCTCTGTCAAATCTTCTTCTACCGTCTGATAATACTTGCTCGTCTTATACAAGTTCATAACTAGATAAGAGGTGCCTTCTGTGCGTAAAACAATGTAGTTCTCATCCGTCTTACGAGGATCGTTCTCCTTATACACTTTGAGTGCTCCTAAATCGGCGCGTTTTGGTCTCAAATGAACTAAAACGGATAAAAGCAAAAACTGCTGACTTGATTTGAGCGTATTGTGCGGAGTCTTATTTTTGAGTTCTTTGTACTTATCCGTAATCTCTTCATAACTTGTGTACTTTTCGATCTGTTTTGCCTCGGGCTCTGACCGGCGTACTTTCGCCTCCTGGATTCTAACAAGATCATCGTGTCGCTTCTTCCATTTCTCGGCGGCATCGGCTGCCGCCGTTTTGAGTTGTGTATCTTCGCGGAACAGCACCAAAATGAGTGTTAGCATGTTTTTACGGGTTGTAAACGACGGATACAGTTCTTGTAACTTAGGGTAATAGGTGTCGGGCGCTTTCAATATCTCCATAGGATCGTCTACATCGAGTGATCGCGTGAGACCGCGGAGGCGACTCTTATAATTCTCTCTCGTTTTGCTGTTTGGAAACGCCTTGTCCAGTATCTGGTTAAAATGGTCCATGGCGACCTGTTATAGTGGTGGACGGAAAAAATTGAAATGCTGCCGGTGCGGTTTTGATTTGTGCCCAAATTCTTCCATCCTTTTAAAATGAATCATACAGCTTCCATTCTTTCGGCGCTTGAGACGATGCGTAAGGGCGAGATCGCCAAGGGCGAAAAGACTTCCTCCTTCAAAGCGCGTGCTTACAAAAAGGTGATGGACCAGATCCAGCGCCTAAATAAACCCATTCATTCCTATAACGATCTCGCCGGTGTAACCGGTATCGGCGAGAAGATCGAAGAGAAAATCAAAGAAATTCTGGCGACCGGCGGCTTGGCGTCGGCAGAGCGAATAAAAGCGGCGTACTCCATTGACGCTGTGGACGAACTTATGACGGTTCACGGCATTGGTCCGGTTAAGGCGCGCGAACTCGTGGCGGCGGGGATCAAGAGCGTGGCGGCACTCTCGGCGGCGGTGGCGGCGGATCCGTCGCTCCTTAATGATACCCAGAAGATGGGTCTCAAATACCATGACACCGCTACGCTGCGTATTCCGCGTGCAGAAATGCGCGCCCACGAAGACATTCTAATCGGTTTTATGCCCGATGACTTGGACGGTGAGGTCGTCGGCTCATACCGCCGTGGCGCTGCTGATAGCGGTGATGTGGATATGCTCATCACTTATAAGGCGGGTACGAGCGAAGCGGCGGCAAAGCGTCTCTTCCATGAATTTGTAGATACACTGGTTGAAGAGGGCTATATCCTGGATGAACTTGTCAGCGGTGAGAAGAAGTGGATGGGCTATGTGTCCAAGAGTGCTAAGGGAAAGGCACGGCGCTTAGATTTGCTGCTCACACCGCCCGCCGAGTACGCCTACGCCCTGCTGTATTTCACCGGCTCCGATAAGTTTAATGTCGCCTTTCGTAAGTATGTAAATGATAAGGGCTATACCCTCAATGAGCATGCTATGGTACCCCTTAAGGGCTCAAAGGCTCCTATGCCGCCGGGCATGAAGAGCGAGCGTGATATCTTTGCGTTCCTCGGGTTGCGCTATGTGCCGCCTGAGGAGCGTGTTGATTCTCATCAAATTATTGTTGTTTAAGTCCAGTCATTAGTGTATACGAGCTATTTGTTGGACCACAGTTACCGCCCCAGTTCTGAAAATTTTTTCCAATCTGACCCGGTGGGCAAGTGGACGCGTTCGCACGCTGACCTCCGCGACGATTCTTGCGGGTGTGTTTGTTTTTGCGAGTATTTTTACGCGTTCGGCGATTGTTTTTTGCCATCCTATATTGCATAAAGAAAAATTTGCGGCGCGGATTTAAAGTCGTTAGCATATTTATACACATACCATGTTGGCGTTCCTCTCTCTACTCGCTATCGCTGCTGCGTCCCCTTTCTCCGAGTGGGCGAATACCTTCAATCGTACATACTCGTCCGTGAGCGAGGCGGAGTACCGTGAGTATGTCTGGCACTCCAACCTCATCAAGGTTGAGGACCACAATGCCGCTGGTCACTCCTGGACGATGGCGATGAACAAGTTTGCCGACCTCACTGCCGACGAGTTTGCCGAGACTTACATCACGGGCGGCTACGACATGTACCAGGCTTACCGCCGCTCGTTCCCACACCGCAACTTTACTACGCCTGCCTTTGTCGCTCCTTCTTCCGTTGACTGGACGACGAAGGGTGCCGTGACGGCGGTCAAGAACCAGGGACAGTGCGGCTCCTGCTGGGCGTTCTCGACCACCGGCTCGGTTGAGGGAGCGTGGTTTCTCTCCAATGGTACGCTCGTCTCCCTCTCTGAGCAGCAACTCGTTGACTGCTCGTCTGCCCAGGGTAACCAGGGCTGCAACGGTGGTCTCATGGACTCCGCCTTTGAGTACATTATTGCAAACAAGGGTCTCACCACTGAGGCGAACTATCCCTACACGGCGCAGGATGGCACTTGCTCCGCTGCCAAGGCGAAGCAGGTGGCGGCGAAGATTAAGTCGTACACGGATGTAACGGTCAACTCGGAGCCAGCACTCGAGACGGCGATTGCACAGCAGCCCGTGTCGGTTGCCGTTGAGGCGGACCAGAACTCCTTCCAGCTCTACAGCGGTGGTGTTATGACGGCTGCGTGCGGCACCCAGCTGGATCACGGTGTACTGGCGGTCGGCTACGGCACGGACTCGGCGAGCGGCAACGAGTTTTGGAAGGTAAAGAACTCTTGGGGCGCTGATTGGGGAATGAACGGCTATATCCTTCTCGGTAAGGGCAAGGTGTACAACGGTGGTGCTGGTCAGTGCGGCATCCTGATGGATCCTTCGTACCCTACTGCGTAAATGGTACATTTAAGTGGTACCCTACTGCGTAAATGGTAATAATATATATTTTTGAATTAACTATATAAAATATAGTATGTTCATAATTATACGGGGTAAGTATTCTGGTTCGGTACACCACCGTTGAGCGCCACAATTGCGGGACCGCCACCGTTAGCAGGACCGCTGTTATTTAGGGTTAAAAATGAGTAGACTGTTCGCGTTAGTGAGGACATGTAATACTGCGATGGCTGCTGGGCGCGAATCTCATTGCCGGCAAATGTGATGTGCGGCGTATTACCACTCTGGTTATTAATCACCACTGTAAACGGCTCACCTACAGCCAGTGTTGGCGTGCTCAAAGGATTTGAAGGATTTGTAGGATCACGGATGTATAAGTTTAGTGTGGCGTTCAGATTTGTCATTGTGCTCATTATAGTGATATTCGCTACATTGCCTAATGCGGGATTCGCAAAGACATCGGCGTTATTTGAGCCCGCCGCATTATTGTAAGGTAATTGCGTATATCCAGTGTAGTAAATAGCAGGGGTAATAACACCACCGTTGTAGTACGTGCCTGCTGTAACATGACCCGTCGTTGCTACAACATTACCGGAGGCGGCAGTAATTGTGGATGCCGACGTAATGTAGGACGCCGTAGAAATAAATCCACCTGCTGTAATATTACCCAAGGTGTAAATAGACATACCAGCATCCGTAACATTTGCTGTCGGGTCAACGCCATCCGTAATGAAGTTTGGCTTATCCGTATTGTAAATAGTAAACACAGACGAGTTAGGATCAATGAAGCCCGTGAGCTGCGTCTGCGCATCGTACACACTCACCATGTAAGTATTAATGCTAGGATTGGCACCTGGATAGAGCTTGCGACCGGTCTCTCTTAAAACACGACCCGCCGGGCAGTTTGCCAATGTTGCGCCACTGACCGATGATAATGAGCCTACCGTGGTGCCCTGCGCGTTGACGCTGGTTGTGTATGTAAAAAAATTATTGTAAAAATTTGCTGCCGAATAGTACGACAGGCGGCTGGTATTCAAATAGGATGCATGGTTTGCGCGCCCGATCGTTGCCATTGTTTCTACTATACAATATTTTTTATTAGACATTGAAGGATCAGTGCAACCCCGCTACCATACACTGTTCCCCCAATCACTTGTGCCAATGAATGACAATGTTTTGCGTAACGTGCCCAGCCAATTGCCGATAGCCACGTAATTCCTAAACTCCAAATAACTGGATTTTTTGTACTGATAAACAAGGTAGACAAAATCATATACGAACTCACTGCCATATGCTCACTTGGCATACCGTATTCACCCTTTGCCGATCCACCACTGTTTTGGATATTACAATTCATTGCGCCTGCCGGTCTCGGATCTTTGATTATCTGTTTTAACAGTTTTGAGCCTATTATAACGCCAAATAATACAACAGAAACTGTCATGTATCGTGTTGTATTCTTAAGAGATGTGATAGCGCCAATGAGCGGAAGTGTGATAGTCGCAACACCGGTCAGCGATAAAAAATCCGCAAGCTCCATTCTAATTTAGTATCGGCGATTCTTACGAGTCATTCGGCGGCGACCACCGCTCAGCTTCAGTTTGTTCTCGTTCAAGTAAGAAAGATTACTGAGTACATGATGCGTATTAAAAGTCTTAATCTCCTCTAAGTTCACATTGAAATCTTTGATAAGATGTTTCACAACGCGTACTACCTTATCGTGTATACGCTGTAAATCTTCGTGGTGTGTAGAATAGTTCGGGTCATTTACAAGTTCAAAGAGAGCATCACGTAAGTGGAGCATACCATTCACAACACTCTGCGCATATGCATACTGAATATCGGGATCTTTAACCCCTACTAAGTAGCCTACATGCTCAAGTTCGTTTTGTGCCCAGTGCATGACACCCTTAACTGTCATTTTGTACTCCTTTGCTGACATTATGTTTTCTATCTAGTTTGAAGATATTGTTAGAACCGCATCGGTTTGAAATCCATCCGCTGGGCTTTCCTCATACCCTCGAGAATTTACATAAATTTTACCACTTGTTCCATTCATTCCGTGACTATAAATCGTTCCATGGTGCGTTAGACATGTGCGTCGATCTTGACAACCGTATGTAAAGATAAAGAGTTTTCTATACGAACTTGGTTCAGTTGGTGTCCATAACGCAAGTTTGTATGGCTCATAAATATAGAATGGATTTTGCTTCGTCAGCATAAATACATTATCATGGTGTTTCAATATATCATATAGATTATTCGACATACTTTCTTCCACTTCACCAGGAATATAGATGATGGAATGCCAGCGTGAGGCTGCCCAAGTAAAGAAACTACTATAATAGTCACTTGAAGGATGTCCTATATTTCCAACAAGTGCAAGAATTGGTGCGGCGGGTTGGAGAAATAGTGGGAACAGTGGCTTTTCGTGACGGGTTACATATAGATTGCTGACATACTGAAGACGAATTATAGCGGCGGGTGAGGCACTCGCAGCTGTATGAATAATCTTACGTGAAGCTTGCATTGATTGTTTATTGCCCTTTTTAGGATAACGAAGAATCAAATTTTATGGGTGATTATCTAAACTTCCTGTGCTACTAACAATTAGAGTATGGAGTCCTGTAACGATTCGATTGTGCGCGCGGTAGTCGCTAAGTTTCTGCAGCGTTCTGCAGTAGGCGTGACGAAGTACGGGGTCACCCTTGACCGCACAGACTTAGGAGCGGGCGATTGGATCCAGCACGCCCAAGAGGAACTGATGGACGGTATTTTGTACTTGGAAAAACTAAAACAGACGCTTGCTCTTTCTGCTGCTGCTGCTGCGCCTGGTGCTGCTGCTGCGCCTGGTGCTGCTGCGTCTGGTTCGTCTCACGCGGGTAAGTAGTTTATCTTCTACCGCATTACGCAAAGGCGGCTCAAGTGGTAGAAGCTGCGGCTCTTCTTTTTCTGTTCTGGCTGCTCTAGACACCTTTCTTTCTAGCTTTTCGGCATTCAGCATATTTCTTATCTTTTTTTCCAGATTTTTATGTGTAAAATTGCTCGTATTTCTTCCTTGTCGTGTAAGTAATCGCACCGCCAATAAATGTTGTCGGTGCCATTTTGCTCTCTCGGCTGCTAATTTTGCGGCATTATCAGCCATTCCTTACAATGGGGTTAGAGAATGAATGCCGCAGTTGGCTGGTAAACATCCACTTTGCGATTAAGTTCGTACTGCTTATATCCTCGGGCGTTCATAGCGACAAGGATATTATTCTTTGCGTGGATATAGGCACTGCGGTGTCCGTGCCCGCAAATCCATACACGGACCGGTAGTCTAAACAGATCGTCGTCTTTGGACGCATAACAGGACCGCCAGCAGTCATCCTGATACTCGGGCTCTAGAAGCCGATGCGTAGGAAGATAATGAGTGATGACGACCGCTTTATGATTTCGTGGAACGGCGCGAATGGCATCGGCGAGTAATTGTTTATGGCGTTTGTGCGCTTTTTGGTGGTCAATAGGATGCGTTCGGCAGAGTTTGTCACCGCGCTCTATAAATGTCTTTGTGAAATCGCCTTTGCCGAGTACTTCGTCATGAATTTCGGGATCAATATCTGAGTATAAGGTAGCACCAATAAAGACAAGTTTGGTATTGGGAATCGTATAGGTTTGACCGGCTTGTAGATAATGGATATTATAAAGTACAGCACTGAGGCGCTTCAATAGTTGCTCCGTATCCTGGCGACTGCGGGGCATCTTCGGGTCATTACAAAAATATTCATGATTTCCTGCAATGAGAATCACATGATTCCAATTAATGGAACACCATACAAGAAAATCTTGGTAGATATTGGACCATACCGAGGCTATATCGCCTGCAAGAATAAGAATAGGTGCAACAGGGGTGATAAGTGTTTTGAAGTCTATATTTGGGGGAAGATGGTCTAAATGAAGATCGGATGCGTACTGGACCGTGTGCGGCATTTTACTAAATAAATGCGCCGCGTATTTAGACCGTTAGTCGTGCGTACTGATATAATTTGCCGGCTTTTTGAGCGGTCCCTCCTTGAACACCGCCTTTACACCGCCTTTGGTGTACCAACGCTCAGCAAAGTCGTACTCTGCCACCAGTGGCGGCGGGAACTTGCGTGTGGAGAAATTACCAAAATCGTAAAACCTCACACGATTGAGTGACGGCTGTAAGGAGTACAGGGGCCAGTATCTAACCAACTGATCAAATGTTTTAATCTTATTTTGCCCTAGATTCTCGTCTATCATCTTGGAATGATGAACAATACAATAATCGGTTGTACATGTCTTCTGTTCGGTTGTCCGTTTCATCCAGTCAATCTTATCCTGCTCATTATTTGTTAACTGAAGTTGAGTAATATCCGTCGTGTCCATGATATTAAATGCCTCAGTAAGGAAGGCGCGTACTGGGTACCAACTCTCCTCCCAATGAAACCAATACTTATATGGAGTTATGTATGGAAGTAGTATGTTGAGTGATTTCACCTGCCCTTCATCGTGTTCACCTTTTTGTAAAAAGGTAATAAACGGATACTGTTCATGCATAAGTTTTGCCCAATTTGCCCTGGGTTTCTTACAGTATTCATTAATAACAATCCATTTGTCAATGCGCGCAAGGGTCTGTGGGTCGTGGAGATTGATGAGTTTATTTATACCATTTTGAAAGAGTGCCCAACTATCGCGCTTCGGGCAGTCAAAAAATGTTGTACATAGGAAAATCGTATCGGCTTTGGTAAATACGCCACATACGATGAGTAACAGAAGTACTGTTACTAAAAGCAAAAGTAGTATCTCGTAATTCATACCCTACGGGGGCGAGTGAAAAAATTGAAAGTGTGCGGTTTAATTTATTAGAGGATGCACACAATGTCTATTCCTCCTATCGGTTATCACTGCGGCACTGGTGTCGGTAGTCACGGCACCGGCTTTTCCTCCTTTCTCCATTCCCTTCATGGTAAACTTCCCTCCTTTTCGGCTGCCCAGATATTTGCGGCATCGCCGAAATCCTTTGCCCACTGTGCGTGGACGCCCTCTACCTGTGATAAGGTTAGACTGGTCGTCGAGACCCTTAACCTACGTCTCTTCATCCATGCGCCCTATATCATCAATCCATGTTCATGGGATGATACGGCGGGTGCTGACTGTAGTAGCTGGAAGCGCCTGGTTTCGCTTGTCGTTAATCTCCTCCAGGCAGGTGCTCGAATTGGTGCGCGAGGCGTCGTTATCCACGTCGGAAAGTCCCTAAAACTCGGCGAAGCCGAGGGTCTGCGCCGCATGCGCGGGTTCTTCTGCGCTGTTATGGATGCTGCTCGCAGTAGTGGTGCGCCGTGCTGCCGGCTTCTGCTAGAGACCTGTGCGGGTCAGGGCACCGAAGTCGCTCGTGATTTGGGCGTGTTCGGTGCCTTTGTAAAGGACTTGGTCGGTGTTTATGGTGCCGAGTCGTTCGGCTGCTGCGTCGATACCTGCCATGTCTTTGCGTGCGGCTATAAGATGACTGGATTGGCGGCACTTATTGGGGAGAAGATCGGCTGGTCCAATGTCGGCGTCATTCATCTCAATGATTCGTTAACGGCATGCTGCGCCCATGTGGACCGTCATGCCAATATCGGGGAAGGTACAATTGGTAAGGATGAGTTGGCGAAGTTTTGTAAAGAGGCGGCTATTTCAGCACCTGGTCTCCCCTTCGTTTTCGAGACGCCTGAGAGCGGCGACGGGAGATCCCGCGTTTCCGAAATGACTTGGTTCTCGTCACTCTTTTAGGCTCGCCCAATCGTATTGTTTTCCTCGCTTCTACACTCTTAATAATTCGTCCAATCAACGGGTCGTTTTTCAACACCTGTTCGACTTCCTTTGCAAAGGCAACCGCCTCTGGAAAGTGTGATAGATCTCGGCACCGATATACCATAATTTGAACACGATCCTTATCACCTCCAGGTTTCAAATGAACGATAATTTCTATGGTGACCGATGGTTCTTTTGGATGACGAAGAATATAGACAAACTCTTCAGCGCACGGAAATCCAAGAATTTTACCCATAGCTTCTTCATTGTAAATCTCTTCCCATGTATAAGCATTTTTAGAAATAATCATTCCTTCAATACTCGGCGACTGTTTCAAATCGGGAAAATACTTTTGTATCCCTACAAGTTTTTGGCTTGATTCTAGGTTGTATGGTGAGTTTTCCCCATAATCAATATACTGAAGTAAAAAAGCGTTTCTTACGCCTTCTTGAACAAGAACGCAATTGACAAGTTCCTCTACGCCGATTCTGCTTACAGCATTTCTTAGCTGTTCCATCTTACTTATAGTTACGATTAATATGACCAATCAATACGATATTGAATATAATCCTTGTTGAACCATTCCAGTGCCGCCTTGAATTCATTGTGATCCTTTTCCGTCCAATATACACACTCCTCATCATAGGACTTGACTACGTCCCATGACGGATACTTCTCTAGAAATTCGTAAACAGACACATTATAAATATCCTTATTTTCAAAGACACACGTTGTATAGGCGTGAAAGATGCTTCCCCGCTGATTGAGGAACCGTCTATGCTCCTTAGGAATCGTGAGTTTTGACAGGTCATAAATACGCATACGAGAACCATCAGAAATATAGAAGTACGGCTTTCCTGTATCCGAACAAATCAGTAGATCAGCATGAATGTTAAGATCAAACCCCATTTTATTTACTTGTGGTATATGATTATTGTTACGGGTTTAGGTCAATTTTTATGTTTATTTGAAATCTGGATTCCATGTATTGACGCCATCCTCTAGAAACTCTTTGAGAAACCAGTTCATCATTTCTTTGGACTTGTAATAACTGGCGTGTCCAAAGTCAATAATATACACCTTTTTGTCCTTTTCAATAAAATTGTAAGGAGTAATATCAATATATTCAATACCTTCTCTGTGATACAATGTATGAATTATAGTACGAATAGAGACCCAAATGTATGCGGGAATACTAGTGGGATCTTCTCCATACTTATCAGCAATACACATTTCCTGTAGGTCCTCCATATGAATCTCGTCCTCTGTTGTCTTATAAACTTTAGGCGCAAATCCATACGATGCTGCTATGTTTTGAAGTTCTGCTTCATCCTCTATAGTGTTGGGGCTGACCTTCTTTATAAATACCGCCATTCTACTCAATGGTAGTATTTATATGTATACTTCACTTTTTGTGATATATTAGAAAAAATTGAGACGGCTGCATACGGTAGTTTAGTTGGTAACAATGGATATCTTATATAACTTTATAGATACGTTCTGTAAAGAGTACAATATAGACCCTAGCCATGATGTTACCCACTCGCGTGATTGTGTGTACTTTGCTGAGAAGCTAATGGACTATTCATTTAGCATGGATGAGAAATCAATGGTAAGGTACGCTGCCGCTCTTCACGACTGCGTTGATAAGAAGTACGTAGATCCTGAACTAGCATCCCTACACGTCCATCAGTTTCTAACAAGTATTGGATGGAGTGATGCGCGGGCGGATGCACTTCTGTCCATGATTACTACAATGTCCTATAGTAAGTTATGTGGGGCAGTTGTGGATAGGAAGCCAGTCTTTCCTGATCATGGTGATTGGGACCGTGTGTATCACGTAGTCCGCCAGGCGGATCTACTGTGCTCCTATCGGGTTCATCGGTGCTATCAGTATCAATTGCGAATTCATCCTGATTGGACCGATCATGAACATTGGGTGCGCGTAAAGGCGATGTTCCAAGATCGTATGTTCAAATATGTGACAAACGGTTGGTTTGTTTCACGAGAAGCAATGGCACTTATTCCTCCGCTTATTGAACAGGCGAAAAAGGACTTGGAGGTAAATAATGGAGTGGCACCGGCTGGGTATGGTGTTTAGGGCTTACAGTTCTTCCACCATTTGCGGGCGGATGCGGAAGATTTCCTGGCGTTTCTAACAATATCAGCATCGGGTCCTTGGGCGGTTTTGCCGCAGACAAGCATGGACGCCACGCGTGCGTAACCCCACTGCTGCTCGGTGGCACCTGGACGATGACCGGTGCGCCAGGCGGCTAAACCGCGGTTATAGGAGGCTTTGAGGAAACGAAGGGGGACACCAGTGACGGCGGCTTTTGCCTTAAGAGATTTGGTCTTATTCGGATCAACGCCCATACTGCGGAACTTACGGGTGAGTTGTTCAATGTATGATGAGGTCTTCGTTTTGACCCCTTTATCGGTTTTGAATCCCTGGTAGGCTCGTGGTGACCGCCAATCAATGGCGCCAAAATGCTGAATCTCCTTATAACGCTTTGCTTTTTGGGTCTTGGAAAGACCAGCGTAATAACGAGTAGGATGGTATTTACGGCGAGTTGGTGCCATAGGGCTTCTTAACTAACCGGGCGATATTTGTATGGGTCTAGTCGCGTGGGAACATCATGAGTGCTAACATGACGCTAAAGAAAATGATGGTGTGAACAAAGAGACCTACAGGGGTTGGTGCGCCAGCGTTGTTGGCGATTTCTGGCATGAACCGGCTGAACAGCCAATCGGTAATCTTATAGGTCTCAGGGTTGGCGACTAGGAAAAACACTAGGGCGCTGTAAAAACTGTACTTTGCCTTTAGGAGAATATTCATTTACGATTCTTTCTTGTATAGCGGGTAGATTTTCTTTGTGCGCGTCTGCCGCCTTTCTTTCTGGTAGTGTTGAGTACCGATGGTTTATTACTTAATTTTCCTATGGCTTCAAACAGATTCTTCAGGTATAGTGTCCAGTGTGTCTTATCCAATTTCGTTTTGTAGTTCTTGAGGAAAGCGGTCTTCAATGGTCCATCGGCATCAAAGCCCTCTAAGAATTCGTTGATAAGCGGCTCTACATCCTTGAAGTCGCGGACCTTGTCACCGTCTTCATAAGCCGCTTGAAGTTCCTTGAGTTGGTCATATTTCTCATCTTTATTAATGTCTTTGCCTCTATTTGGTTCACGCTTGATGGCTTCACCTAACTGTTTCGCGATCTCAGTTGTTGTGCGGTCCTCTTTTCCTACACCCATAACTAACTTGCGATTTGCCGGCTGATCTTGATTATTGTTAGGTGGTGGCGGCGGTGCTTCGTCATCATTCGGTGGCGGAGGCGGTTCGTCATTGTTCGATGGTGGAAGGAGATTTTCGTCATTATTATTATTTACAGTCCATGTATTATTATTTTCATTGTTTAATGGCACTGGCTCATATCCTCTCTTACGAGGGTGTTCTGGTCCAAATGCTGTTCTATTGTCTTCGTCATTGTGGTCTTCGTCAAGGTGTCCTGTCGGCTCTGTGTTATTATTATTCTTTATAACGATTCGCTTACGCTTTGGCTTCTCTTCCTCTTCCTCTTCCTCTTCCTCCTCTTCTTCCTCTTCATCGCTGCTTGCCGGTAAACCACGCGACTGTTTTGGTCCAAATGATTCACGCTCTTCTTCATCGTCTTCATCTAAATGTCCTATCGGCTCTCCGTTATTATTATTATCAATCACTATCCGTCTACGCTTTGGCTTATTATTTTTACGATTTTCAAGGAGTAATTGCGGTCCTGGTGCTGCTGCTGCTGCTGCCGGTGGTCTATTCCAGTTCTCAAGCAGTAGTGGTGCTGATGCTGGTGCTGGTGCTGGTGCTGGTGCTGGTGCTGGTGCTGGTGCTGGTGCTGGTCCTAACGCTGGCGGCAATACATACGGTCCCAAGGCTGGCACTGGTGTTGGTGCTGGCGCTGGCGCTGGCGCAGGCGCAGGCAGTGCCAATTGCCCCTCGCCGCAGCATTTACGCATCAATGCCATTAGATCATCCATCTTACGATTCAACTCATCAAAGCGGCGTCCATAATCCTCACCTGCAATAACTTGTACGGCGGCATATAAAGTTCTCACTGACTCATCAATATGCGTAAATTGCGGTCCATAGTCGTTCGGCTCTGGGCATGGCTTAATTGCCTTGATCGCGGCATCAATATCATCAAAGCGTTTCGTGTAATCGGTTGGCGCAGGAAGTCCAGCAATATTGCTACGAATATCCGTAGTAGAGGTTGATATCTGTCTGCTAAGTCTATCAAATCCCTCCTCTATCTTTGTGCGGAGTTCACTAAACTTCTCCGTAATACCTGGTAAAATCTCTCGTACAACCTCTGCTAACTTTGCCGGTTGTTCATTGATTGTTTCACGCAAAGAATCCAATTGTGTGCGAATCTCTTTCAGTGTTTCCGTTGTCGCACTTGAATGCTTTGTCAGTATAGAAATTACCTGAGAAAGAATCTTACGAGTTGCCTCAGGAAGATTCTTCGCAGGAATTTCATTTAGTTTTCCTAGAGCAGCAGCAGCAGGTACTGGCGGGCAAGGATGATCGCGTATATAATTGCGTATTTCAAGAATATTCGCAATTAATTCATCCAAATTACCGGTTGTCGCATTTTTCTTTGCATCATCTGCTTTCTGTACAACCGGGCTAGTCTTTTGCTGCGCCTCAATCAATACTCTAAGACTTTGAATATCCTGCTGCAATGAATGTATTGATGCTGTATCGCTATTGTCACCTGGCTCTCCTGTCTTTCCTGTCTCTCCTGTTTCCCCTGCTGCCGGCACAGTCTTTGGTAAACTATTAATCATCTCCTCAATCTTCGCCAACTCCTTCATAACCTCGCTGTTGTCACAGTTTACATTGGTTATGCAATGTGCATGATTATTTGTTGATGGCTCCACTCCTACAGGACCCTTGGCAGTACTAATAGGTACATAATTACCCTTGGGTCCAGTTGGACCGGTAGGACCGGTTTCGCCCTTTGCACCCGTAGGACCTGTAAGAGATTTTGCGTTTGCGGTCGCTGATTGAGCCGCTACCTTTGAATCAAACTTTCCTGCTCCACCCGTTAAACACTGATTGTAATCCTCTACATTTGTAGCACCATCACCGCGCAACATAGTATCAATCTCAGCAATCTGCTGTGTCTCGCGCGTTCTTAGAGCAGGACTGGTGCCCACACTGGCAATGCTATTCTTAATACGCGCACGCTTGAGGCATAGAAACTTACGAACCAATGGAGGCAGTGGAGGATTTCGCTTACCAACAATCCAATTCAAAAAATCACGGATATCATTGACCGTAAAATCGAGCTGAGGATTCATAACTACCTGTTTCGTCTTTGCATCCCGTATAAGAATTCCAAATTCTAACAAAGCAGGAACATCTCTCTTTGAGTATCCGTACGGAGATTCCTGTCTTAACTTTACAGTATCAACATCATCGGCAATTTCAAAACCTAATAAGGTAGTCATACTCTATTATTAGGTAAATGTATTATTTTGCCAATTATTCCGGGCTTATATTCACTTACGGCGAGTGTTAAGGCGCGGTGTCTTACGGACTTTACGACTGCGTTTCTTTTCACCGCTGAGCATATTCAATTCTCTCATTCCTTGTTTTTGCCGTATTTTTTGTCGAATCGCTGCGGCTCTTTTTTCTTCTTTATCACCATTTAGTTCTGTAAGTTTTATAGAATTCTTTAATTCATTCGATCCTTTCAACAAATTTTCTTCCTTTTCTAGGTTAAGCTTATCTACATAATTATCCAATTCTGCTTCTTCTGGATCTAATTCACGCAATTCTGCATCTGTAAACGACGGCGGCGGTGATTCATTATTACTATTATCTGGTGCTTCTGCAACTGTTTGTCTTACACTAGGACTTGATGAAGCGGCAGTGGTTCCAATATTTAATGTACGGCTTGCATGTCCACGAAGTGCGAGAATTGTTTGATTAAATTTGTTCAAAAATCCATTGGCAATCGCAAGTTTTTTATTAAGTGTCTTCATCTCAGCAAGCGCTTTTAACGCTTCTTTTCTATTACCTTTAACGCCAAGAGCCTTTGCAGCATCTTTCTTTTCTTGTATTTGTTGTTTTAGTGTAGTTATATCCGCTTCTTTTCTTTTCTTAGCTTCCTCTAATTTAGCGATCGCGGAGGTAGACTTGGATACAGGTGGAGCAGAGGCTTCTTCAAGATAATTTATATCAGGTTCGCCTAAAGGAAGGGGTTTAGGACTCTTTTCTCCAAATAATCTTTGTAGAAATCCTGGTTTTTTAGAAGATGGTTCTTCTAAAATTAAAGGAGGTTCGTTCACATTTGGAGGAGGTTCTGCTTCTCTTAAATTTCTTAACTCCTGTTGTGCTTGTCCTAATATATCATGTTCAGCCGCTACTTTTGCAGCAACTGAACCTGGTCTTGGTTTAACTGCTTTTGGTTGTTGTTGTGATTGTGATTGCGGTTGTGATTGTGATAATTCATATGATCGCGTGGGAGGTATTCCTAAGGTTGCGGCAACTGAACCTGGTCTTGGTTGCGCTCTTGCCAATATCTTCTGTGTCTTATTATTCATTCCTCTCTTTCCTTTCTTAGGAACTGCTGGAGCTTCTAACAATAATCGTTGAGGTGCTTGCTGTTGACGCGCCGATTCAATAGGCAGGATTCCCCATGTATTGGGTAACGGACGGATTGTTGTAGGTGGCATTTGTGCCGGTTGTGCCGGTTGTGCCGGTGCTTGTGCTTGTGCTTGTGCTTTTTCTAGCGCTTCAACCTCCGCCGCCTCATTACGCGCCTTATTCTTCCGTGTCGCCGCATTCGTCTTATTCTTCTTGTTTTTCCTGGTAAACATCTTGTTGAAAAACGACTCTGGCTTCTTTGCGACCGACTTGAAAAGATCCAAGAGCGCCTTTTGTTCAATGGGCGGCTTTGCCGATACAGCCCATCCCATTAAATTCTTTATCGTTTGGTATTGCTTAGGTGTTGCATTTTCCAACCATTCTATAATATCATGTAACTTACTTGATGTAGGTTTTGAATAAAACTTGTACGGCTTGGCGTCACCATATGTAATCGCATTACATATTGCATAATACGCCATATCAACTTGTTCCTGAACCGGCGGATCGTTTGAAAGCTGTGGTGGTATATGATTGCCGCCAAAGGCATTTTTGAAGAATGTATCATTAATTGTTGTTGTCTGTCCATCTGGTGTAGGACGAGGAAGATTACGCTCCTTGTAAAATAAGTGTATCAACTGCGGACTGATATCCAATACATAATTCTTATTTTTGGCAAACAGGTCACGCATGAGAAGATAATCGGTTATATGTCTACCTTGAATATTATAATCAAACTCGAAATTTTCACTATAATCTATATCTTGCGTTGTAAGAATTGTTAAATGGTGCATTCCTTCGCTTACAAAATAATCGTTTCGTGATTTGTCGCGAATCGAAATATCTACATTATTCACTGTCTTAGGTGTTTCTAAGGTAATATCACTTCCAGTTCCCGCTGGCCAATCGGCGTGTTGGAATAAATACATGCGTTGGCTGGGGGTTCGTTCAATTGTTGGATATAATCGTTCAAGAAATACTGCTGCTGTCTCACCTATTTTATTACAATTAAACGCTAGAATTGGACTGGGACGCTCACCGCCATTGATAAATATCTTATATAAGTCGTTTAGTTCTATCAATTTATCGGCGGGAACACCTAGGAATTTCAAGGATGCCGTAAGTTTATTACGATCTCCCTTAATTGCCTTTTGCCAGTCACCGATGAATTTTGATTCTACTTCTGGGGCAAGTGCCGGTATATGTAAATCAACATCTGTTTGGGTCTTTACGGAATAAAAGAAATAGAGGGATCGTTTGAATTCTTCTATATTTAACTCGCGCTCCGTCGGTCTCGGTTTCCCTTCACACTGATTCTTAATATCATCCTCTGTAGGTATTACATTGAGTGGCGGTCCACGCTCAGGTCCGCCTATCGGTACTTGTCTAGGTCCTGCTGTAAACGGGCTCTTGCCTTCCTGATTAATAGATGGACGCCGTGCCAACATAGGATTCTCTTGTTGGAATTCCTCCGTTTCGTTTGCAAATGGCACTTGTCCAGGCTGTCTGGTAAACGGACTCTCGCCAGGATGATTTGCCGGTTCTTCACCTGATGGCGTAGGTCGCTCTGGACCATTCATATTTACCTGAGTCGCCCGCTGAGTAAATGGACTCTCTCCAGGATGATTGGCAGATGGTGCTTGTTGTGCCAACATAGGATTCTTTTGTTGGAATTCATCGGTCTCCCCTGTTAGCGGTATTTGACCACGCGGCTGAGAACTCAATGGTTTCTTACCAAATTTCCTTGTAAACCATGACGGTCTATTCGGTGCTCTTGCTGGAGCATTAAATGCTACCTGCGTTCCCTGCGGAGTAAATGGCGTCTTCTTTCGTCGTGTGAACCATGATGACTTTGGTTGAGGAGCTTGCGTAGGTCCTGTAGGTACATTCTTTATGATTGGGGGTCGTATGAATCCATCGGCAGGGGGCTGAGAAACGGATGAAATCGTAGATGGACCCGACGCGGTTGATTCGCCATCTCCAGGTTCCGCATTCGGCAAAATAAGTGTAAATAATTTATTAACATCAAATGTTTGAGAAGCAGCCGGGACTGCGACTGCTGCTACTGCTGGCACTTCTGCGC
>Ga0208386_1000077_pt1 | contig 31350 bp, 32 predicted proteins | sample CryBogCBH16Oct07_FD_185510 | JGI IMG/M metagenome (GOLD analysis project Ga0208386, IMG submission 185510) | Freshwater microbial communities from Crystal Bog, Wisconsin, USA - CBH16Oct07 (SPAdes) | ecosystem: Environmental > Aquatic > Freshwater > Lake | place: Crystal Bog, Wisconsin, USA...
CAACAGAAGAATACTATGGTAGGAGTCAAATCGTGGGACTACTGTGCCCCTAAATCGTTTTTTGAAAGTGTACTACCAAGTGGGTCAGCACCTGTAAACTGGGTGGATTATCATACTGTAATAATTGATAATGACACACCCATTCAACAGCAATCTTCAGAAAAATTAGAGTTGTACAAAGCAATAAAGGAATCGACTCGTCGTAAGATATATATAGCAAATCCTAAGATGTATAAATCGAAAGAGATATTTAATATCGACCATCACATTGAAGTCCATCCTTCAAACTGGTTTGATAATGAATTTGAGACTGTTTTCAATTCTATCAAAGAGAAGATTGAGAACGATACGAATACTATGATTTTATGTTCGGCTGGTATGGGGGCAAAATACTTAGTAACAGCACTACATAAACTATATCCAAATGCTATTTATATTGATATAGGAAGTGCCTTTGATACTATATGTACTGGAATACGTACACGTACCTGTTATTCATCATACGAAGAGCTATCTAATTACTTAAAACCCATTATACCAGAAAGTAATTAAAATTTTGCGGGCATATGTAAATACCTAGGGTAGTCAACTTACATATTCTAGTCTCTGGAATCAAAGAGGATGCCTTGCCCCACTTCCATTCTATCCATTCCTTTTCAGTGGGTTTTTCTATCTGCCGAATATACCGGCATCTCATACCAATCAAACCTGTAATACAATCAAAGGGGATTATAATACCGTTCGATTGTTTTTCATCAAAATAAGGACCATACCGTATAATACAATCGTATCTATCAACTCTTGTTAGAGATTTCAGAAATTCACTATCATCATCAAATATATAACGACCAGTCATTTTTACAATAAAATCATCCATTTGAATGCCGTAATGTTCTATACAATCAAGAACATCCATTAGTTCTTTATGTCCTATATTCTTTATAGGCAAAGAATTGTTGTTCGTATAATAGACTTCACAGTCTAGATTATCAAGATATGTTGGGCGCTTACCATTATTTTCAATAATGATAATTTTTGATGATGGAAGATTTAGAGTTTGAACGACTTCTTTTAACTTACAAATACTATTGAGATAGCGTTCTTTACGAATGGGGCAATCATTATAAATACAGGTTGTAACTAAGAAATATATCATTTACAGTGAAGTATAAATAATTTTGTTTATATGAACGAAAATCGGAGAAGACTTTCCCGATTCACTTAATCGCGGTAGATAAAGATTATTAATATAAAACAATTCAATATATTATATGAATAAGAATCTAGTATATTTTTGCGTATTTGGAAACAACGACTATGTAGAGTTGTTACGAATTTTGATGACAACCGTAAAATTATATTCATCCACAGAGACAATAGACTTTTTAGTCTTAACGAATAAAGACTTAGAGCCACTCATTCAAGATATTTCAAACACACTAAATATTCCTATTCATATGAAATTCTATGATATTAACGGTGCTGACCTTGATCTTGCCATTCGGTCTTGTTATGCCCGTTATTATATCTTTGACTATGAAAACATTAACCAATATGATACTATTTTGTATCTGGATACAGATATTATAGTCCAAAATGAGCTAACAACATTATTTAATCTTACTATTGAAGACCGTATATACGCTATGTCTGAGGGAACTATAGAACATGAATATCACGGAGGCTGGTTCTTCGATTTTAATACAATCGATAAAAATACCGTTGGTATGAATGGTGGTATATTATTGTTTAAGAATACAGATAAGACAAAGATTTTATTTAATGATATTACAATTCAAATTAATGATCTAAGAGCATCAGGACGTGGTATGCCTGGTCCTGGCGATCAACCGTTTCTAAATTATCAATGTATTTCGCGAGGGGGGCAAGATACAACCCTATTAGATAATTATGGGCTTATTTATTGTACCCATCCGCCACCACCACCATCCGCCCCAACCGATATAATTCTATGCCATTTTGTCTGGCCGATTGGAAACGCAATTCATAAGAAAAATCGAATGACGAGCCATGTAACACACCTTCTCAATCATTATACTAATCTATTAAAAGAGCCAAAAATATTCTCTATTCCAACTATTCTTGATAATATCTATACATGGGGAAGTGGCACTATTACATTTACAAGTGATACAACAATACAAACGACATGGAGCAAAGGTGTATGTAAATGGCTCGACGAATTTACAGTTGAGGCAAATTGGTCTATTTACTCACATATTATTCGATTTAATTCTTCCTACACGGAGTATGTATCTGTTCGTAAAGGGGATGTTATATATGGTAAAGGGGAACTTAAGACGATGTATACTTTATGCGAATTGGGAGAAAAATATCTTGTTGATAAGACTCCTGTATATGGTATACATTCCTATACACCAAAATATCATGCGCTACTTAATGAAAGACGTAATAATATTGGATTATTTTTAGAAATAGGTATAGGAAATTATCGTTTAATGTCACGTGTTGTAAAATCAAGTGACTATATACCAGGCGCCAGTTTACGCATGTGGCGTGATTATTGCCCGAAAGCACAGATTGTGGGCTGTGATATCGATGAGTCTACATTATTTACTGACGAACGTATTACAACCATTAAAACCGATCAAAGTAATGTTGATTCACTCAATCAACTTATTGAGAATGTTAAAAAAATACAACCGTATGCGGATGTTATTCTTGATGATGGATCTCATATAGAAGAACATATGGTGACTTCATTTAAAACATTATGGAAATTAGTCAAGCCTGGTGGATTATATATTATTGAAGATATACATATTTCACGTATTGATAATTTTGCTAATTTACACAAAGATTTGGGATTTACAAATGTTGAATCGGTCTTCGTACATAAGGGGACTATGAAGCATACAGAGGATAATTTTGTGGTGTTTGTAAAATCTGAGCCTATACTATTCGACAATCGTAATGATATGTTACTACATTATTGTAAGGTTATAGATAAGCCAAAGATTTTAGAAATTGGCATATTTAAAGGTGAATTTTTTGATTTTATTGTTAACAATTGTTCGCTTGGTTCAATCGAAGGTGTTGATTTATTTGATGGCGCAGCTGCAAGTGGAGACCAAGACGGAAATAATGTTATATGGCATAATTTAGCACAATCGTTTACAGACTTGACTGAAAAATACAAGGATGTCTCCAATGTAAATTTATACAGATCCGATTCGTCTACATATTTAGAAAGTAAAGAGGATAGTACCTATGATATTATTTATATCGATGGAGATCATGACTACGAAGGATGTAAAAAGGATTTAGAGGCAGCTTTCAAGAAAATTAAGCACGGTGGATACATTATGGGTCACGATTATGGAACAAATTTTGCAAAAACGAAAACTATATGGTATTTCGGTGTAGAAAAAGCGGTAAATGAATTTTGCGATACACATAATCAATCTATTTTGGCAAAAGCTATGGATGGCTGTGTTGGATTTTGTATTAAAGTAAATAAGTTTAATAATTATGTATGGAATTTAGTACAACCTTATACTTGGCTTTCACCCGAGCGTATTAATAATAATATACAATGTGTGAATGAAGTTCTTAAGAATAAGATTCCTGGTGATATTATTGAAATTGGTGTATGTAAGGGTGGCAGTATTATGTCAATGTTAATGACACTCAATGCTAACGGAGAAAAACGACATGTCCGCCTCTATGATACATTTGAAGGTATGACACCAGCTACAGAACACGACGTTCAATTATACAATGAAGCGCATTACAATATCGTTGTCAAACATATTCCAGACATTGCATGTGATGTATCTCTAGATACGGTGAAAACAAATGTCGGCAAAATCAGTTATTGGTCTGATTATATACATTATCACGTCGGCGATATTATGAAAACAACCGAATTTCCTAAAGCAATTGCATTGTTGCGTTTAGATACTGATTTTTACGATTCTACAAAGTTTGAACTAGACAACTTTTACCCTTTTGTAAGTTCAGGTGGTATAATTATTATTGATGATTACGGACACTGGAGGGGGGCACGAAAGGCGACGGATGAGTTTTTAGCAGATAAACCAGATATTAAATTAATTCCTATTGATTATACTGGTGTATACTTTTACAAGCCTTGAAATATTATATATCTTATTTAAACACATATAAACTTTTATATGTATTGAAGTATGAGTCAAGTTATAGGTAAATACTATTCATGGGGTCATTTGTCTATTTTTTTTGATAAAAGTGGTATTCTATTAACACCGTGGACAAATGGTGTTTATGAATGGCTTGACGATTTTACAATTAATGCCTCTTGGAGTGGTTTGATTCATAGACTATCATTTAATAAAACATTTACTGAGTATACATCTATAAGAACAAATGACGGTATTACATCCAATGGTAGTCTTGTGCCGTTTGCGAAAACCTCTACAATACCATCTATAACAATTCATTATAAGGATTCTGCAGGTGAATTATGCTATATAGGAAAGAAATACAACGTTGATAAATCATCCCAAAGAGAAAATATTAGTTACAATCAATTTCATCATTGCCATCCTTATTCATTACTGTACGATTCTCTTTTTCGAAAATTACGTAATGAGCCTCTAAACTTTTGCGAAATTGGCGTTGCTGAAGGACACTCTTTGCTTATGTGGGAAGAGTACTTCCCCAAGGCTGAGATTTATGGATTTGAAAAATTTTCACATTGGCTTGATGCCTGGAATACCAAGTATTCAAATAAACAACGTATACACGTAAATAGTATGGATGTTCTTAATGAGGTTGATATTATACAGCCTCTAAAGAATACAGGCGTCTTATTTGATTGTATACTTGATGATTCAAGTCATATTTTTAACGATATGATACGTATTATTAAATGTGGTCTAAACTATCTCAAACCTGGTGGTATAATTATTATTGAAGATATTCGTAAAGGGTTTGATGAGGAATGGTTTTATATTGAACTCAAGGATGTTCTACATGAGTTTCAAACTGTATTTTTTGTAGAGCTTAATCACAATCGTCGCAATTCCGGTTGTATTAATAACGATAAAGTACTTATTCTTGTAAAGAATGGTCCGCAATATTTTAACTTTTCTCTTATTTGATCCTTACAATAGACACTATTTAACCTCTGAAGAGGCTTTGCGTTTATAGATTTAAAAACCTATCCGGTATGTATTTAGAGTGTGACATGGGAAAAATACCACATGTACTCTTTCAAACAACAAAAACAAATCCTCTAGATGATTATATAATTGATATGATTCAGCAACAGCTAGATGATAGTTGGAAATACGAACATTATAACGATGAAGGTATTATAAATTTTTTTAAAGAAAATCCGATTGATGATTTGCCAGATGTTATTAATAAGTTCCATTCATTTAAAAATGGAGCGCACAAAGCAGATCTATTTCGATATTATTATTTATATATAAAAGGAGGATTTTATTTGGATTCTGATGCTATGATATATCATAGTATTAATGATATAGTAAAAGAGTATGAATTTGTTTCGGTCAATTCATGTATGCGATGGAGTGTTGGTACAACTGAATCTCATTTTATTTTTCAAGGAATTTTAGGAGCTACTCCTAAACATGATATTATTAAAAAAGCCTTATATAATGTATATAATACCGACCCGCAAATCGTAGAGAAACATTATATGTACTTTTGCGAAGATTTGTTTAATATAGTCAAAACTTATACAAATAAGGATACTATAAAAGTATATAATGAAATTTATGGAGGAACTGATGGCGATTATACTGTAGACGATAATAGTACTGTATTATTCAAACACTATCCAAAAACAAAAATTATACCGTCAAGTATAGTTGGCAAGATATACACTTGGGGAGGAGGATTTATTACATTCAAGGATACTTCAAAGATTACAACAACATGGGGAAACGGCAATTATAAATATTTAGATTTAAATACAGTTGAAGTATATTGGAGCGGTTTTTCGCATATTGTAGTCTTTTCGAATCTAAATAAAGAGTATGCATCGATTCGTAAAGGAGACCTTGTTTGCGGCAAAGGAACCCTTTTGGGAAGCATTGACACTACTAAAAATACAGAGACCTTTTATACTAAATATGGCAAAATTAGTTTATATTGTAACGAAGTATATATTTTACCGAGTTTTAAAAAGCCAAACTATTATTGGGATATAGATACCTTATTAAAATTAAAACAGTATATAGACCCCAATAAAAATATGTTAGAAATTGGAGGTCACTGCGGAACATCCTCCGTTGTTTACGCCAGTTTTATAAAGGATGATAAATGTCTACATGTGTATGAGCCCCAGAAAAAAATGTATAAATTATTATGTAAGAATGTACAACAGAATAATTTAACAGGAAAGATTATTCCGCACAATTCTGGCGTATTTTGTTACAATGGCACTGGTAAAATGAATGATATTGATATGGATGGTGGTGGTGGTGTAGTTGAAAAACGTTATAATGAAGAATCAAACATTCCCTGTAATTTTGGAGGTATTGGATTGGGAAAAGCTGGAGAAAATATTACCTTAGTAACAATTGATAGTATGGACTTATCTGACGTTGGGTATATTCATTGTGACGCGCAGGGTGCAGAAAATTTTATTTTTTCTAAAGGGTTAGAGACAATAAAGAAATATAGACCGGTTATTTACTATGAAGACAATTATAAGCATGGACCACTTTTATACAAAAATGTATGTGATTCGTATCCTGAGTACAAGGAAGAAAGTGTATTTGATATTAAAAAGTATTGTATGGAAACGTTAAATTATTCATCATACATAGATAATTTTAACGGAGGCGATGACACACTATTGATTCCTTAAAACATTATCTTTTTCTACTAACTTAAAATGAAAATACTGTTTCATAAGTCCAAATTCATAATTATAACATAGATTATTATCGGTTCCTGTTTTTATTTGTATATTATAAGGATCCACCTTTTTAATAATAAATAATACGTTATCAGAAAAGTAATGATCGCTATTATAATTATCACAGCATAAGATTATTGTAATATAAGTATGAATATTATATTTATTTTTCATACGTATAAATTCCTGCATATACTCTATAAGATTTGTAATATGTAAAATTTTTGTAATATAAAACAGACACGTTTTATTCGAATGATTCCGAATAGCATAGTTAAATCGTTCAACACGACGTTGGAAACTATCATAGATCGATGGTTTTGATATATCATGGTGGTGAAATATACATATCGCATTCCAATCGTATAGGTTATTTGATAACTGTTTATCAAGATAATTCGAATTAATGCGCAAATCCATGGTATTATAATTATCGCACATATAGCCAATATCATTTTTAGTTAACACGTTGAATACATTGAGATCATATACGGAATTCTTTGATTTATTGAAAACTACAATATTACTCAAAAAGTTATCCATATTTCGGACCATTAACTTAAATACTGTTTCAATATCAATAAACATATAATCAAACGGACCACTAAAGGGTCTCAATCCAGCAGACTTAAGAGCTTCTGGAGAGGTACATCGAAATCCTACTGAAAAAATATATTCTATATTTATTAAGCTCATCTATATATACTCTATAAATTGTGTATATTTAAACCGGTAAAATTTTTATATAGATATACTCAATGGACTTTGTTAAACCTAATGTGTTTATTAATGTCGATGACTACGATTATATCATATCTATAGGAAATAAATGCCCTACTGCTATGATACTATCAGAATTAAATATTTATAAACAATCTTTTCCATTCGATTGGATTCCTACAACACCAAGTCTTATACTAAAATATTTATCCGATCAAACAGAGTATTATCCCCAAAAAAATACAATTAGAAATAACGATAAGGTTTGGTTCGGTCATTTCGATTTAGACACAAAATATAGTGAAAGTATTGAAAAATTTCAACGAAGATTTAACCGGCTATTTGAAATCTTAAAGAACAAAAAACGTATCTTATTTGTATATACAAGCGAAGCTGATGTATATAATGAAATGAATAATCGCTATAATGATAATTATAGTGAACTATTAAAAATAGTTAATTACATACAAGAGACATATAACTATGATATGTTTAATATATTAGCTATTCATACAAATAAATCATTCGACAATACAAATAACATTATTAACTATACTATTCGTGTCCCTGACAAGTTCTTATCCGATGACGAAAGTACTCATACGTTTGAAACATATTCAGAATATAGACAAGTGTTAAAAAATCTAATGAAAGACCTATTTCGACTATAAATCAGTCATTTATGCGTAATTTTATCATAGACTAATTATCCGGTATACATAAATGACTATTATTGGTAAAGGGTATACTTGGGGAGACAGATTCTGGATTCATTTTGATGATGATTTGAGACTTACTACATACTGGGGAAACGGATATTATAGATGGTTAAATGAATATACAATCGAGGTGACTTGGGGTGGATATTTTCATATTTTATCATTTAATCCAGATTATACAAAATATGCAAGTATACGCTTATGGGATCTTATTTACGGGGATGGCTCTATTATAGGTGAACCAGATTCTATTATATCAGCACCTATGGTGCCGTTGAATCTTTCAAATCAAGAATCTTGTAAGATTCTAACTGTTATTTTATCTTGCCAAAAACATAGTTATTTATGGAAAGATATTACTAAAAGATTGTTTAGAGATACTATAATATTATGCGGGGGTGCTGATGAAACACGACTTGAAGATAATGTATTATATTTAAAGTGTAATGATGCCTATGATGGACTTTCTGAAAAAATAATGTGCGCTTACGACTTTATAATGAAGTCTGATATGTTTAAATCTGTAACACATATATTAAAATCGGATGATAATAATACATATTTTACAGTAGATGAAGTTGAGAATATTATAAAGATGCATAACGAGGAGTTAAAAACGCAAAACTATATTGGACGAGACATGGTGCCTGGCGATTTTGATAGAACATGGCATTATGAAAAAGTTCCTATTACATCAAAATGGTACTATAGACCAGAATTAAACTATTATGTTCCTTATTTGTGTGGAGGTTCTACATATATATTAAGCAAGACTGCTTTAACATACCTGGTTGCCTGTAAAGACGAATATACAAAATTTTTATATGAAGATCTTATGATAGGTACAATTTTAAAGAGATATAATATAACGCCATATATAATGAAATACAACATTAAATCTATTTGTGACTAATATTATAATTCTGTATTTGACTGTTTATGAATAACTACAAGAGCATTCTTATTATCTTGCCATATTTTGCTTTTTGTATCATAAAATTGAATTGACTTAATTGTTTTCTTTATCTCAGATATTTCAATATCAGAAATATATTCTGTTGATATATAATTTCCTAATAGCCACCCTTCAAACATCGCTCGTGTCTTTATACATGTCTCATATTCAGGCTGATAGTGTAAATCTTCAATTATATAAAATCCATTCGGTTCTACATTATCCCATAATGTTTTAAATGATATTTGCTGATGTTTAGACGCATGATAACCATCATCAATAATTATATGATAGAGTTTATCTTTTAGTTGATTTAAATCTGTTATATCTGATTGATCTCCTATTAGAATATGAATATTATCATATTTACCATTCATTTTTAAAAAATCGGATTGAATATCAAATCCTGTTATGTCGATATTTGTATTAAAATAGTCATTCCAAATCATAAGTGATGGTATCCTATCTGTATTATCTCTATTTAATCCAATTTCTAATAATTTAGGTCGTCTTACCTTATATTTATTAACTATAATATCAATTATTTCCTCATATTTTAATGTATAATTATGCGCACATTTATAAGAATCGCCTTTATCACTGTTATATTTATTTGCTAAACCTGTTAAAGACTGTTTAATCGAATTTTGCTTAATAACAAATTCATTTTCCATATTTGACAAATGAAAAGGGACCATAGTATCTGAATTTTTTAGATACTCTGAAGAGAGTAAAACAGGGATGAATGCTTCTTGTTGTATATAAGAACAAAATGCGTCAACCGTCTGGTGATTTATTTTCACTAAGTCATAATTATATTCAAGCGGCATTCGGACATCATTCTTTCCAATAAAATTAGATAGTGTTCCAATTACATCAGCATTAAGATGTTCTATTGAATCATTCCTTGTCTCTACAAGCCACGAGAGTCCATTGAATGGAGGAGTGATCCAATTATATTGTAATAATAATACACGAGGTAAATGACCGAAATGTTCCATAAACATCGGTCGTGCTGTTTCATATGAACCGTGAATATCAAAAAATATACATGTATCTTTATTATAAACACTTTTAATGTATTCGATGTAATCAGAATTATAGTTTTTATTCATTATACGACTACTGTGAAAATAAATTATAGTAAAGTTTGGATATAGAAGGCGAAATAATTTTGTAATAAGACAGCCATCACGAGTAATAAACAATACAGTCTTACGCCCTTCTTTTTCTAATATATCAGCAAGTTTATGACAAGCAAATACCAAAATTGGGATATTGTAGTTAATTTGTTCGTTAAATAAACGAAATTCTGTACTGTTTTCTGGATACGGATTAGATAAGCGAAAGTATCTAAATAGTCTTGAAAGAGAAGGTTCATTCGAAAGTAACAATGTTTCGAATGGTGTAAATTTGTAAGAATCCGTGTATGTACCATTAATTCCATAGTTTTTAGGCATATTTACATCAGAATGTACATTATCACCTGTATGATTACTTATAGTATAAATTTTACTTAATTGATCCCATGCAAATCCGTGATGTTTTCCACCAACATAGACATACAATTTTTTAAAATTTACAATATTATGGTGCTTTAATAGTTCTAATATATTTTCTTCAGTCAGATACATATCAGATATTAAAATATCATCGGGTTTCATTTTCTGAATATTTGTTTGAATTGGAATTGTATTCGCTTTTTCGACTTCAAGTTCATATTGTCGCAATTCTTCTATACGTTCATTTGACTCTCCTGTAATCTGTTGAAACTTCGAATAAATATCTTGAATTGTTCCATTCGATGAGTGCTCTGCATAAATACGTTTATCTTTGAATAATGGATAAGGAAAGGATTTTTCTATAATAGAAAAAATATCTGTCGGGTGAGGCACTGTACGAGCAATAAGTGTATCAAAGACATCCCAAGACTGGACTGTATTCATTTATAATACAAATATAGATAAAAACTTTAAATATTAAACGTATAGCACTATTATGTCGACATGGCTTGCCACAATTCTAAAAAATAAAGACTAATTAGGATGGTAAAGCAGACGCGCAAGGCAAAGCATGACTTTATTCAGCACCACCATTTGCTGATGCGTATGGAACTGATGAATTGTCCTGAACGCAAAGATATACCACAGGTGAAGCGGATGGTAACAGATATTCTGAAGGCGTTGAATATGAAGTCGCTTGCTCCGCCCCGTGTCTACTACCTTGATAAACCTGAAAATAACCGTGGTATGACATGTATTGCACCGATTAAGACGAGTCATATTGCCTTCCACTTTTGGAGCAATCCCGACCATAGTCTTTTTCAGAACAAAGATAGCCGTTGCCTACTTGAATTTGATATTTATACGTGTGGTAGCATGAGCCCATCGGCAGTCAAGCATATCCTTCATCAGTTGGCACCGTTCCAACCGACACGTGCTGATATTGATATCTTGAATCGTCGTACCGGTATGAAGTTAGAGCACCATTTTTCATGGGACCGAGCGAAACGCCCTGAATGGACAGATTGGCTGGACTCGAAGGCGTTCCTCAATACTCGCCGTAACCATAATCGGCAACAAACTAAGACGCGGCGAAATAAGTAAAGAAAGCAAAAAATTTGAAAACACTACATATTCAAATTGTTAGAAACCCAGATAAACCAATGGCACTTACAATCGCACAACTACAGGCGGAGCACGCAGCACTTCAGTTACAGTGGGATGGTGTAGTAGATTTTAAGACAGTTACTGATGTCGATCACTTCTATAGTGACGGTATTAGTAAGGGCGCAATTCTCAAGATTGTTCTACGTTATCCAAATAACTCAGAACAAGTCACTATTGTCTTTATCTTTCCTGATGGTGGTTACTCTGAAGTCTTTGAACGTCCCATTAATCATATGATATCGGCGTGGCTTGCACCGATTCTTAAAAAGAAAAAGGATTAGTAGGATGGCAAAGACCCGTAAATATAAACGTAGACGGACGCTCCGAACTCGCAGACAGCGCGGCGGTGGTGCTATGTTTGATGTAGTATTTTACACTGAAGTAGGTCATACAATCCATAAACATATACTTCCACCGTTTGAAACCCCGCTGCTTACTCGTGAACAAACGGCTAGAAGACATCCTGATGTATTATTTGAAAAACAAGACTACAAGGATCGTGCGTTTGTGATTGTTATGTATGATGAGGATTCCCCCCATCCGGCACGCGTACACTGGTTATATAATCAGTGGTTTGATCGTAGAGGACGATTGGATGATGAGGTTTTAATTCCTTATGAGCCTCCCAATCCGCCCCAAGGTGAAACGCATACCTATACAGTCCTACTCCTATCAAAGATACTACCACCAGATACGGATATCGTAAACACTATACCAAACAAGAACAATTTTAACATAGAGGAGTTTATGGAACGGGAGGGTCTTTCTAAGTGGTCTGTCCGTCAGTTCAAAGTGGGACCCGCATAATCTAACCCATATAGTAGAAGATGAAGTTGGAAAAATTAGTCACCCCCATCATTATTGGCATCATTCTTTTTATCCTATTCAAGGTATTTTTAGCAACTCGTAAACATATTACAGAAGCGTTCGGCTACAGTGAGGGCACAATGGTCCAGCTAGCAACCAGCCATGTACCAACAGCGGAAGACGAGGATGCGCTACTTGCGATGAAACAGCAAATCGATCACGACCTTATTGATATGACCGGCTCTGCTTAGAGTCCCGAGCTAGAGCCATAAACTTGTTTTCATTATCCTTTATAAGGATGGCGAAGACTCGTAAACTACGCCGTAAAGGCGGTGCGCTTCTGGGACAAGGGTCCTATGGATGCGTATTTCGTCCAGCACTTGCATGTAAGGGCAATACCCGCAATCGTCCAGGTCAAATATCCAAATTAATGGACGGTGTAGATGCTATAGAAGAGCTTAAGCAGCGCGACCTTTTTCATAGCGTTGACCCGGCACAAAAGTACTTTCTATATCCATTTGAAATCTGTGACCCAAAACTCCCTTTTAACACCAACAACCACGTCAAGAATTGCAAGGTTCCAATGAAGGTGCGTAAAATATTACAGTCATTGGACGGCGGAGAAAGTATCAATACAATTAAATTAGAGCCTTCAGACTATCCTGCTTTCTTCAAGTCTATCACTAATTTGTTCGAAGGTTTGGAAAAAGCGCACGCTAAGGATATTATTCATAATGACATTAAACCCGATAATATTGTGGTTGCTAAAGAAAAAGACCATTTTAATAGCCGCTTTATTGATTTTGGTATCTCGTTCAAGTGGGATGATCTAGACCGCATGTCTGCTAATAAAAAGAGTCCTTTTATACGTAATATGTCTGGGCACAGTTTCTTTGATAAACAATATAACTATTGGAGTATTGAGGTGAGTTTTGCGAATCCGCACCCTGTCAATAAACGTAAAGTGATTTACGATTTTTATAAGAATACTATTCACGGTGAGAAGACAATCCCATATCGCATGTTTTATAAAAAGGTTCCTGGAACCGCTGTTGAAAAAGCAGTGATAGATGAAACGTACCTCTCTTGGCTAGAAGATAAACTTAAACAAATGACACCGACGCAAAAATACAAATTTATCTTTGAAAAGGACGACGTGTATGCGCTAGGTCGCACACTATCAGAGATTTTTTACCATCGTTTCGGACAGCGCGACGAAGGTATGTCCGCACCCCATATTATTGTAGAACATAACCCAATCAAATTCACAAAGGATGAAGCAGTTCGGTTAGCTGAAGAAGTCGCTATACCGTATTATAAACTTGTTCGCGCTATGATGAGCCCTGATATCCGAACACGTCTTACAATGAAGGAAGCAGGCAAAATGTATGATGATAAGGTTCTACCCGCAATCAATAAGTTTTTTAAAACTCTTGATTAGAGAATGAAGGAGTCTATGGCAAAACGGTTTTGCGGATGTATAAAGAAGGTCCGCAAGACGATTAAGGGAAACTACAAAAAGCAACAGAAGGAGTCCTTACGGACTAAGGAGTCTCGTGCTATTGCTATTTGTGTGAAATCGGTCATTCAGAAGCGTGGCAAGACGCTTAAAAAGTTCAAGTGTGGTAAGACTCCCAAGCTCACGACGCAACACCTTCTCTAAACCGTTCATAATATCGTACGCGGTCACCGACGTCTATTCCTAGCGACTTACAGACTCCACCCATTACTTCAATCACCTGCTGACCGATACCTGTGTAGCTGGGACATGGCTCTACACTACACGGAGGGCATGAGTGGGCGATAGAGGTTACCACCCCGTCTTTGACAAAAATCATATCAAGTGGAATAATACAGTTCTTCATCCAAAATGAACGCTGGTCGTCCTCAAAGGTAAATACCATACAATTAAAGTCGGAATCGAATCGTCGTCCCATCATACCCTTACGCTTTCCTTCAGCCGTGGTTGGCACAGCCGCTTTTAGTACAATAGTGCCAATCTGTACGTACATTCTATTTATACAAGTCATAAAACTTGCCAATCTAAACCCACAGATACACGTTAGTCTATAGTATAGGATGATGTGTCCGCATTGCGACGATCTAGAAAATGCGCCTGTTCTGGGGCATATGTATGCGAAAGACCAGGCGCATCGTTTAGCGAATATATACGCTGAAGAGCAAACAAAGAATATAATGGGTATTCCGTATATTAGCGAATATACAAAGATTTATGCGGAGCGCTTCGAAGAGTTATATATGACCTTTCGTTCTACGCATCTAATAAATTTTATTGACAAACTCTATGAAGTTCATAAAGATTCGTGTAATCTTTGTGAGTATCACGGATTGCTCGTTCAACCCCGTACTGTAAAAACCAAACGAAATACTAGGGTTGAATGTACATCGAGTGGACTATGACTCTTCTTCACGCAGTGCTGTGCACCGCGATGGTAATTGGCGTACTCTTTTCACGTACACGAATCGCAAAGGGTGCCATACTCGGCACGTTGATGCTATTATTTATCGGAATTCGGTTCTTCCGAGGGTGTGCGATGGATGACGCAGAGGTCTGTGACAATAAACCGACCCTGGCGGAAATAGGAATGGCGACTACAATAAAGGACTATAAAACAGCAAGTATTTATGATTTCGAGCAGGCTGTAGTAGGCAACCTCCTTATCATCCATCTTATTAAGATTTACGCCCTATCAATCTACCCATTTGATACACTGTTTTAGCAAGAAGATGATACCGAAGGCAACCACCATATTTGGCGCCAATGGCACAAGGTCTTCTTTTATAGGCTCGTGGTTGGTGCCAAAAAGTTGGTCCAGAACATCGGGTCCGAAGTTTGTGCCGACATTTTTATGATGGTCGCGGTGAACTTGCGACCCTATTATACTATAGTTCACGATGTGGACTGACGTATACCAAATTGCATAGAATAGGACAACACTTGTTGGAACAATCCAGATACCGGTCATACCCTGGAGCCATAACACACTGAGACTCATTGCTAAATCATTGAATGCCTCGAGTGCTAACTCGACACGCCGGTCAAGGATTTTTAATGGTTGATGGTGAAAAATCCAGTGGGTATTCAGGTAACGTAAGGGTCCTTCGGTGGGTAAAAAGTGTAGCGCGCGGTGGAAGAAGTAGACCCAGAAATACATAAAAGAGAGTCCAAAGACGGCGCTCACTATTGACCTGTCGGGAGTTGTTAGCACCACGGCACAGGCTCCAGCAACAAGTATTGTTAGTCCATAGGCATCAAGCCAGTCCAGCAGATTCGTTTTGCTAAATATACGAGCAGCCGCCATCCTTACCGAGCGGAGAGATTTCCCCAAAGAGCCAGAGCCGCGCCCCGCCCATCAAAAATTGAGCGTCCGGATCACATCGGCGAATTCGGTTAAATTCGGCGGAAGCGAACAAACTCTCAGACCCTTTTAGACACCGATGCCTATCTACTTTTGTGGCACTTGTGAATATACAACAGAGCAGAAATCGCGTATGGACGCCCATAGAGCGCGTAAGAATCCATGTAAGCCCAAAAATATACTAAACAAATTGGTGGAGGAGAAGGTGCGTGAGGTACTTGCTGCGACGCCCGCCGCGCCCGCGCCCCCACCCTCACCTCCACCTTCCTCAACTCAAGTATCAATCACGACCCCGTTTCTCAAGTGGGTCGGCGGCAAGACACAGATTCTTGACAGCGTTATGGCACTGTTTCCGCAAACAATGAAGAACTACCACGAGCCTTTCGTGGGCGGCGGAAGCGTACTACTTGCCCTTCTGTCGCATATCAAAGCGGGCAAGATTACACTGACAGGTAAGGCATATGCAAGCGACCTGAATGCGAATATTATCAATCTGTATAAGACCGTCCAAACGAACCCTGAGGGTCTGATTATAGAAACCGCCGCCCTGGTAACCCAGTTCGCCGCCCTCAAAGGCACCACAGTGAACCGCAAGCCGACAACACTCGAGGAAGCATCAACGTCACAGGAATCGTATTACTACTGGATTCGCGCGCAGTTTAACGCCCTCATCGGCGCCGAGCGCCAAACCCCAAAGGCGGCGGCATTGTGCCTCTTTCTCAATAAGACCGACTTTCGCGGTATGTACCGCGACGGACCAAACGGATTTAACGTACCCTTTGGCAATTATAAGACTCCCACGATTCTCACCGCCGACCATATTCGCGCGGTCTCCACGCTCATTCGTGATGTTGTGTTTACAGCCCAGCCCTTTAGCGCCTCTCTTGCCGCCGCGGCAGACGGTGATTTCGTCTATCTTGACCCACCCTACGCACCTGAGTCGAATACATCATTTGTTGGATATACAGGTGACGGATTTGGTCTTGACGCTCACGCACTTCTCTTCAGAACGTGTGCTGAAATGAAAGCAAAAAATGTAAAAATACTGATGAGTAATGCGAATGTAAAACTGGTAAGGGATGCGTTTCTGGCACCGGCGTTTCAAACACGCACGGTCCAGGCACGGCGAGCGATTAATTCAAAGAATCCTGAGGCAACAACAACAGAGGTACTGATTACAAACTGAGGGGCACGTAGTCCTCGACAAACTTCTTACGCAGGTAGAACGCGCGTGAGGTTGAGCCGTGTCCGGCGCCCTTTGTGCGATTCTGGAGGTAATTGCCCGTGCTTGACTGAAGACTATTTGCGCCAATAAATTGGCTGCGAATGTTATTGTAGTCCTTCTCGAGCTCGGCGTAGATGCTCGCATAGGCATCCTGCGTAGCGTCGATAAGAACAGGAGTTATAAACTGTATATGGTCACCGTTTCGCAAATAGGGCACAACAAGGACACGCTTCATCTTCATGAAGCACTTGGACGACTTGAAGTCGCTCAAGCGTAGGTCGTCGTGGTTCAGCATTGTGACGGCGATTGTCTCTTTGGGAACCAGTTTGCCACTCTTATTGCGCACAACAGGAACTGTCTTGAGCTCTCCGTCAGAGCAGTCAAGACAGTTGGAGGTTTGGGGAATGCCGGTCATCATTTCGAGAAGGAGACCAGGCTTACCCTTATTTTTGGTGACGGGGCAGAGGTACTGCTTGCCGAGGAGGGAAAGAATCTTGGTATGGATGTCATTCAACTTGAGGGTCGACATTGTGGGTGTGAGTCGAAAATACTCTCAGGAAGGGGAAACTACTTCAATTTTTTCATATGTTTATACAATAGGGATGTCAAAGAACGTCGATAATTTATTAAAACCACTTATCGCACTTGTTGTCATAGGCATTGTGTATGCGCTGTATAGATTCGCACAGTCGTTTATACCGCCACATATAGATAGTATCCACGTAATTAACCTGGACCGCGATACAAAGCGCTGGGAATCGATTCAGAGTCAGGCAGAGTCTCTCAATTTAACTGTTAACAGGTTTAAGGGGACCTACGGTAAGGACATTCCGTATAGCCAGATGCGCGCGCACGGTGTAGGAAATGCGATGGTGCGCGCTGACCGTAACGACCACAAGGGCGAGAAATTACATAATTTAGGCGTTGTTGGATGTTATTTGTCGCATCGTGCTCTTATAGAGCATTTAGGCGCAATGAACGTTCCCGATTCGTACGGTCATCTTATCTTAGAGGATGATGTAAGCCTACCAGCCGACTTTTTACAGCCTGGTGGACGGTGGGAGCAACTCTGTCGTCACATTCCCGCAAATTGGGATATGATATGGCTTCGTATGTGGAAGCCTATAGGTACTGATGTAGCCCCTGGTATTATAAAGCTTCAATCTGACCCTCGCATTCGTGCGAATCTTGGTACATTTGCGTATGTGGTGCGTCACGGTGCTATTCATGGCAAGATTCTACCTTCGCTTAAGTATATGAATGACGCATTTGACGAGCAAGTAAACCTACATTTTAATGAGTGGAATTGTTATGTCTTACATCCTGGTATTATTGATATTAACGATGAGTTACAAGCCGAGTCTGCCATTAATGCTATTAATGGACCGTCAACATAAAAAAAGACGCTTAAGTAGGAATGAATTCAACAACAGCACGACCTACGATTAAAGTAAATCTGCCTGTAAATCTATCACGAATGCCTGTAACTAATACACCTAATACAACTCCTTACCTAAATCTATCTACGCCTATGAACAACTCAAATAATAATTCTAATAATAATTACGGTCCTGTAGAAGCAATACCATTAAATGTATTCAAGCCGACCCCCAGCCGTGAGGTACCAAAGGCACTTCGTGGTGTTACAACACCGAATCGCTCTACACGTGAGCCGTGGGGAAAACCTGGCTTTCTGCCAAGCAATGCGCCGCCCCGCCGCCGCACCAATCGTACTCGCCGTAATAAGAAACGCCAAACCCGCCGTCGGCGTTAGACATGGGTTTAAAACGTATAATCATTTGATTATAAAATGAAGATAGTATCCGCACTTCCACTAGGACGCCTAGGAAATGTTAGTTTTCGTTATTTGGCAATGGTTGTATTTGCTGTGATTTATGATGCGGAGATTGTAGAGAATGATACACCGACTATTATTATAAGCGATGATTCATTTATAACATGGATGTCAGCCATTCTAGGAGGATTATCACTATCTTTAAATAAAGATCTTATATATGGATTTGTAGGATATTTTCAACACGATGCGATTTACTTGAAGTATAAGCAACAAATTATAGAGTATATCCGTAAGCATCCAAATGATATTCTTATGACGGATGGAAAAACACCTACAAGACAAGACTTTACATACGATACAGAATATTATAAGGCAATTTCATTACTAGAGCATCCAACCGGTATTATACGAACATATGATGTGGTCGTTCACTTGCGCTTAGAAGATTTTATCAATATCGGCACAGTGATTCACCCACGCTCTATCAAACAATTGTTAGAGAATATAGGAGCTCCGTGTTATTGTTTTGTCATCAATTCACCTAATACTGAACTTGAATTGATGTATATTGAATATTTACGCAAGTATTTTGATACAATAATAGAGTCGAACGATGTACTAACTGATTATCATATTATGAAAAATACAAAGACGCTCATTTGTTCGGCATCTACACTTTCGTGGACAGCAGCATTCTTTTCCGAAACAGTCCAACGGGTATATATGCCTAATTATCCTACTAAGCATGCTCACGAGACCTTCCGCAAGCCTATTACAAATACAATAGCATATGAATATAAGACTTGTTCGAAGACGGAACTAACGGAATTTTTAAAAAATGCTGTTTAAATCTGAGTCTACATTTAATGCTAATTAAACTTCTCTAAAATTGTATTATCACTAGTAACCTCTACCACACGATATCCACGGGCATTTAGAGCAGATATAACCATCTCTTGATCCGTTTTGGATGATAATACATTTGTTTCAAAGAGTATTTTCTTCGCATATAATTTCGGATGTGCGTCACAGTATTCAATATAATTTTCTAGGATGACTGGGTCGTGTCCTTCTGTATCAACCTTAAGTAAATCAATAGAGCCCACGTTATTATTTTTAAATAGGGTTTCAATATTTATAACCTGAATTTCTTGGCGAGTAATAATTGCTTCAGGATTGAGTCCAAAGGACTTCAAGCCATTTACCACTGTAATATGCGGCTGCCCGATAGAATTACAACCACGATACCAATCAGGTAGATTAAACTGTTTTATAATCATTGGATTTATATAGTAAACGTGGGTAGTGCCATTATAATTTGAAATAGCTGCGTTAATCTTACGGACATTCTTACGATTCGGTAGATTATCAAGATAGAGTTGAATAGGGTCAATAGATAGTCCTACAGTTCTATCATCGGCGTCATGGATACATGTTTCAAAATCACTTGTACCGATTTCGATAAAATTATAGTTCATTTATATTAAATGCTTATATACTCTTTAAACTATTATCTAAAGATAAATACTAGTTATTATTTATCTATGGATTATTCACTTTCTGATCTTGTTACAGGCGAACGATTACAAGAACTATGCGATGTGTATTGTGGCGCTGAATTGGCAAATATTAAGAATCCGCGAACAATGGCTGACACGACGAAGCATATTAATCTTACAGCATTAAATTCGGCGTGGAACAATCCAAAGATAGTATATTGTTACGGTGATGCTCTTTCTGTATTTTGTAAGAAAGTCCAGTTTTTCAAGAATCCCTTTGTTCTTGTAACTCATAATTCAGATATAAATATAACGGATGTATTTAGCGTGTTACTAAACGATAAAAAAATACTTGCTATGTATTCTCAAAATGTATGTTACAATCATCCAAAACTAAAGTGTCTACCTATCGGTCTCGCAAATTCACAGTGGGAGCAAGGTGACCTACTACGTCTTTATATAGCGATATTAGCAAAACCATTAAAGACAAATGATGTATATTTTCAATTTAGCATGAATACAAATATATCACGAAATATGTGTAAGGTTGAATTAGAAAAGAAGGGACTCATATTTATGAGCCCTACACCATTTACTGAGTACATAAATATATTGGCTTCTTATAAGTTTGCAATATGTCCTGAAGGAAATGGTATTGATAGCCATCGTATATGGGAGTGTTATTATATGGACGTTATTCCAATTGTGTTATCAACAGTATTTACAAAGAAGATAAGAGAGATGCTCCCTTGTATTCTATTAGATTCATGGAGTGATTTTAATTTGAACTCTTGTTTGTCACAGTATGACGCACTTATTCGTGAACTACACACAAAGCGTAAATATTTACAGCTATCCTATTATAATGAATCCATTAGAAGTCATATGATGACTCTTGCTGCGATTGTAGATAATACTCGCACGGACAAAAATACAACGCATACGTATCTAGATTTGTACGAACAACTTTTACACGGGAAAAGGGAATCAGCACGAACTGTGTTAGAAGTTGGAATCGGCGATGGCAATCAGGGCGCAACAAACGGAGGCTCAATTAAGTTATGGAATGATTATTTTCGCAATGCAACTGTTTACGCGCTCGATATTCAATCCTTAGATTGTGTATGGGATGGTCTGAAAGGTAATCCAAGAATTGTACTGTATACTTCATCAGACGCATATGACGAGAACTTTGTAAAAACAACATTTGTAAATAAGGGGATAAAGTTTGATTTTATGTTAGACGATGGTCCTCATTCTTTGGAAAGTATGTTTCAATTTATTACTTTGTATTCTCCATTAATGAAAGATGATGGTATTTTAATCATTGAAGACGTACAATCATGGGATTGGATTCAACCTATGGTTGAATGTGTTCCTCAAGAACTTAAGAAATATATAGAGGTTTATGACCTACGACCTTTAAGGGGACGATACGACGATATTGTATTTGTAATTAATAAGAGTCATTAATAGTATTGTCATAAATGATTGCTATTTAACTATAACGGTTTATGCTTTTTTATTTAAAAAAAAATACAAAAATAATATATAATTTTTAGACAGTTGGTTTAGTCAAGACAAATATACCAAGACCATTCCACCAACCTTCTTTATCTGGAAATAATTCTGCTGGAACCATAATAGATTTTTCATAATTAATTGTTAAATTTAAATCTGTTATAGCTCTATATGTATCATTTCGAGCATTTAACCAATTCCAGTCATCTACAATATAAATAAATGTATTATCAAGGCATCCAATGTAATACTTTAATGCTTTATAATAAGAATCATCTCTAGAATCGGCGTCATATATAAAAATATTAATTTTAGGTAATGTTGAAATATCTAATTGAAAACAGTCTGATTCAATAAAATTAGCATTATTGAGACCTTTGAAATTATTAAAATTATCTAAAAAAATATCTCTATTTATAATACCATCTGACCAATTATCAATACATAATACTGTAGCACTGTTATTAGACATCGCCGCACAAAAACTAGCACCTTTATATAATCCGATTTCAAGATAACGAGCGTCGCTCATTGATAAAAGATTGTTATAAAAATGACATATCTTTATACCAGTCATTCCTTCTATAAGTAGAGATTCGGGGCTTAATTTCGATTGATTGTTATATGCATTGTCCAGTGATGTATTAACATTATCTATTAACTGCTGTTGTGTAGAGTTCATTCTTATAATATAGATAAATATTAAAAAAAATAAGAAGAATTCGTACAAAGAAAATACGCGAATTTACAACATATTTGCGAAATTATCATATTGTCTACAAACCCACAATCAGTTCACCATGTGCAGTCTAGTCGTAGTCTATTCGTTCGAAACTATATAACACGATCCTTCCGCAAACCGAGTTCCTCTATACGAGTACGATTGTTAATAAATATAGTATTCTTAAACCGCATTCGTCTTTCTTGCTAAAATCCAACACTGACACACATTATGTTCCTCATTCTTAATTATTCCGCTTGGTGTTTTAAGATCATTGATGTCAGGCCAGTGGTGCGTTTTGAATAGTTTTTCAATATAATCGTAATTCCCCCACTGTCCCATTTCTACAATTTCAAAGTTGACACTTTTGAACAACATTGCGAGCCCCATAGGTGTAAAACCACCAAAATGAGAGGGCGTCAAGTGAGGAATATTTAGGGTAGGAACCGATGTAAATACATATCCACCAGGTTTTAACGATGCGTGAATCTCTTTCACTGCTGCAAATGGATTATATAAGTGTTCTAGAGTCTGATTAAATAGAAAGAAGTCAAATTCATCTTTGAAATGCTCAGAAAGTGTGTGAAGATTATAAGGAGGAAATGGTAATTCAGTACGTTTAATGAAATTTAAGAATTGTAGCTCTGGATCATCCTTGATTGTATATGCTATATGTTCTATATATTCTAAATTATGCTTCTTGACCCAGTCACGAAAATCAAGAATACACCTATTTCGTGGATAATCGTGCCCAGCCCAGCCATTTTTGTAATAAACTATAGGACATTCAGGCAGTACTTCATACTTCTTAAAATATTCATCTGGTAGTTTTACCTTCTTTTTGTATATTTCATTTATTTCGCTCTCTGTGAAATTCATTGTAATATTTGTAGAAGGCTTTGTTAGTACAAAAATACCTATACCATTCCACCAACCATTTTTATCGGGAAATAATTCATCTGGAACTATAATAGTTTTTTCGTAATCTATAGTTAATTTAAGATCCTCTATTGCCTTATATGTAGGATTTCTTACATTGTGTTCCCAGTTCCAATCATCAACTACAAAAATAAATGTATCGTCAAGGCAAGGCAAAAAATATTTAAGTGCATTGTAGTGGCACTCTTGTTTGTGATTACCATCATACATGTAAATATTAAACTTTGGTAGTTTTGATACATCAAGACTAAAACAGTCCAATTCTATGAATGAAGCTTTATTACTGCCTTTGTATTTGTTAAAATTGTTTAGAAATGTCTGTATATTACCTTCAAATTCACTCCAGTTATCAATACATACAACAGTCGCGTTATTTTTATACATTGCAGCGCATGCTGTAGAACCCATCCATGTGCCTATTTCAAGATACCGAGCATCATCAATATTGAGAATATTATTGTAAAAATGACGTGTTTTTGTGCCGCTCATTCCTTGAATATCCAAAATATCCTGAGATACTTTTGATTTGTTATCATATGCATCGGATAAGGCTGATGACACATGCTGAATAAATTTTTGTTTTATATTCATTTGTATATTCGGGGGATATTATATATTTATATGAAACTACCACGTTTCTTTAAATAATATTATATTTTATAGAATTTCACATAAAATCAGCGTAGATTTTCTGCGCAAATTTTGTGTATCAAGAAATTGCGCGCAAAAAGTTAAACAAAAATATGCGCGAATTCTAAGAAATACACAAAAACATCACAATTTGGGGCGTTTTTTCACGTCCAAAAATCACGTGTATTCATTAATCTATAGATTAATGAATACACGTGATTTTTGGAGACAAAAAACGGCGATAATTTCGCAAATATTCTGTAATTTTTTGTGTGTCAAAAATCTGCGCGCATTTTACACGTAGTTTTTTGTGCGCGAATTCTTGTGTTTTAAAAAATACAAGAAACTGCGCGAAAAAAAGTTGTGGAATTTGTACGCTATTTTTAACGCAAAAAAATTGAGTCTAAACCAACACACTAACGTGTCATCATAAATAGCGGTATTCTTGATATAAAATGAATCGTGGTATTGATGCCTGTGTAAGTCTACGTAAAACCTATAATGCCATTCTAGGAGCACTGACAGCGTGGTCGTGGATGGCGGGTATTGTTGCCGGTACACCCGTTATCTACTTTATCGGTTTCCTTATCTACAATTCGGTAAATCCTTCCTATATTGCATCAATGCTATCAACCTCTGGTTATTCGGTCTTTGGCGTGCTTCTCTTTGCCTGGTTGATTGCAGCCATCTCTATTTGGAGGACAATGCCGAATCTGCTGACATTTACCATCTTCATCTATAACTGTCTCGGTCACTGGTCTCTAGTATCCTTTATTATCCTTATCTTCTATGGATTTCATAATCTGCCTAGCTCTTATATCTTATATCTGTGTACTATTCTACTGCCATCTATTCTACTCCTACTATTTAGCAGTGACCTGATGCGCGCTAAGCGGTCTGCTATGTTTAAGGCACTTGAGCCTCCGCCGCCCGCTCCTGTAGTGTCTAGTGCTACCGCGCCCTCTGAGGGTGCTGTAGCATTTGGAACAGAAAAGGTTTAATTCAAGTACTCTTCTTTTTTGGTACAGATCGTTTTGCTGCTACTCTAAGTGTAGTTTGTATAGGCTCTTCAACCGGTGCTTCTTCTACAACAGGCGCCGTTGTATCATCATCGGTTACAACCGATGCGAGTGAATTTTTGAACGTTGATTGTACGTTAACAATCGTTAGCATCAGTTCATCTAACGAACCCTTAATATTACGCTCTGCCGCTTTCGCCTTATTCACAAGTTCGTTAATAATATTTTCGTTGTATACAAAGTGCTGGCGTATACTACGGAGTTTATCACTGAGTTTTTCGTTGATAACCGTAGGGCTATCCGCAGCCTTTTTCGTTAATTCAATAAGGAGTCTCATTACAGGCTGTAGTGACTGTAAATAAAGGATTCGATTCTCCTTAGTATTGAAATGACCGATATAGATAGCTGGTCGCCCATCGACCAGAGCAATATCAATATCACCAGGTCGTTGGTGCTTCGGAATATGGGCGCGGGCACTAATAAATAAAAGAACATCACACTCACTGTGATTTGTAAAATCACGGTGCGCCTTACGAATATCTTCTGCGTCAATCTCCTTTTTGTCCTTATCTTCCACCATTACCTTGTACGCATCCCATTCAAAAATATGATCGCCAGACTCATACTGCTTTTCAAGAATATCAAACTTGCCCGCTGTTCCAAAAGCATTCACAACACACGTTCGAATCTTGGTTTCAAAGGCGTCACCTTTGCGGGACGAATTTGCACCGATTCCTTGTAAAACTTCAATTGTACGGTTCTTCTCTTCAATCATTCTATCGGCTCGTAAACGCTCGGCATTCACTAACTCTTCAGCGCGGTCCTTTTCAGTAATAACCGCAGCAGCCGCTTGACGCTGCTCGGCAAGCAGGAGTTTCTGACATTCGTCTGCCTTCTTCTCTGCTTTCTGCTTGTCCTCTATAGCGGTACGAATACGCTCCTCAGCGTCCTCATACGCTTGTTGCCGTGCGTTGGCTGTTGCTTCTGACAATCGGTTCTCAGTATCAGCCCGCAGAGTTTTTGCGAGATTCGCATCCGCCTGAAGACGCTCAATCTCTTTTTGAAAGCGTAGACGCTCGGCATCGGCATCTTTCTGTAGACGTGCTACTTGGGCTTCGTGCTTTGCTGTAAGTTTTGCCGTCAGTGTAGCGTTTGTTTCTTCTGCCACACTTGTCGTGGCACACTCGACGGCTGCTACACCGGCAAGTAGAATATTCACGCAGGTTTCGGGCGTTGCGTCGATAAGAAGCGCTGGCACAACAAAGTCCGCCGTGACCGGCAGGGTAATAGAGGTGGTTGCCATCAAACGGCTCTTATACATATAAGAGAGATTTAGGCTTAAATGGATTGTAAAGGTCTAACAATAAAGTCAATGGATGGTGTGAAACGCCTTAACTATATCGGCTCCAAGTTTCGACTGCTTGAATGGCTTGAAGGGGTTATGCGTACAAAAACGGGATGGGATCGGCTTGCGGGTAAGCGGATTGCCGATTTATTTGGTGGTACCGGTATTGTATCGCACCACTTTCGATTAGCAGGGGCTACAGTTCTTGGAAACGACGCCGAACTCTACAGTTCAGTGATAGTCCATGCACTTACATGTTCTGTATATACTCAGGTCTGTAAGGTATTTATGACTGGTATTATGGCTGAAATTGCGCTGGACGCATACAAAAAAGATGTAGGATTTATAACTCAACATTATAGTCCCTATGACACGGGAACGCGTAAGTTCTTTACAGTTGACAATGCGCGAAGAATCGATTATATTCGTCGACGTATTGAGGCGTGCCGGCATATGTTTAGTGCTGATGAATATGCGTTTCTAGTAGCTTCACTGATTGTAAGTGCCGATGCGGTCAGCAATGTTCCTGCTGTATATGGATGCTTCCTTAAAAACTTTAAAGAGCGTGCTATAAAATCACTGACATTCGAGCCTATTCATAAACTGCGCGAGCGTGCAGCAAGTGGTTCAGTGTGTTATCATAGCAATGTGTTAGCAGAGTCTTTACTTAATATTATTGAGGCGGATGCCGTATACTTAGACCCACCGTATAACGAGCGCCAATACTCAAAAAACTATTTTCCTCTTAATATTATCGCAATGACTCCGTTGGAGCAGTGTAATGTGGTCTTACGAAATGGTGTCACTGGCATTCCTGAAGAATGCTTTATGTCACCATTTTGTAAAAAGGGTGAAGTAGTTACTGCTTTTGATACGCTGTTTCGTCGTCTACGGACGCAATGGATATTTCTTTCATACAACAGTGAAAGTCTTATATCCAAAGACGATATGCTAACATTGATGAGAAAGTACGGCGAGGCATCCATGGTTGAAATGGATTATAAACGCTTCAAGTCCTACGAATATAATACGGACACAAAAATTAAAGAATACATATTTTGCCTTCGTAAAACTTGAATGTTTTAATTGCCGAAGAATATAGGATGACTTCTTCGAGCCCCGATACAAATGAACTTGTGGTGGAGTCCGCGCAATTATCATATAATGATTTCGCAAAATCTATGCGACAACAACTTCTAAAAGACCATCCAAAATGGTCGCATACTGATATAACACGTGAAATTGCTATTTTATGGGCGGTCCATATACAAAGCCCTGACGGGAATCTGTTACCCGTCTCTGCTTCTCTGAGCGGTCCTAATCCTACTCCGACTACTGTTAGCGAGCCTGCGCCATTGTATTATAGTGCCACAAATTTTCCGTACAACGCACAGGAATTTATAGCTTTAAAAACCGACCAGCTCCTTACACAACGATTAACAAAGGATCCTTCTGTGGCAAACGCTGTGGTGCCTCCAAGTAATGCGCGTGACTATAAACACTACGCAGATGATATTCGGTCCTGGATTATTTCACAGCATCCTGAATGGTCGGTCGACCAGATTATTCAAGAAACAAAACGTTTATGGAAATTACAAGAAGAGAAAATTCAAGGTGTTCTAAATGAACTTAAACCTCCCCCTCCAACGCCTAGAACTCCACCTTCTGCCGAACGTCGGTCAACGGCTCCACCAGTTCAACCTGGTCCGCCTGAACCTGTCGGACCTACTATAAATAAAGTAACACTGCCAAGACATACAACCCGCGGTGCTCGTGCAGATGCCGCACGTTTGGCTCAACCCCCACCCATTCCTTCAATACTTCTAAAACTAGAGAATCCTGAGCCTACAGCATCTCGAGACGTCGATTGGTCCAAAGTCTTCAATGCTCTTCCTAAAGTCTTGCCGCCAAATAAAACCGAGCAAGATGTTCTCAACGCAATTATGGGTGTATGGACGGGTCAAAAAAATTGAAATTACATTTTGTCGAAAGGGGGATTGGTGGCAACCATGTCCTCCTTTCCTAATTTTGCACTTGCTCGTCCTACTACTTCCTCCCGCGTTATCGCCAAATTTACCATCGAATCTCTCACAATGATTATCATCTTCAACTATGTAGATAATAATTATTACATTGTAAATTCGTCAGATCCTACTGTTTATACTCGTATCCCAGATGACTTTACTATTGGCAATACAATTACTTGGTTCTATAATACACAGTGTGCTCCAATGTGGAATCGTGAGCCTAGTTATAAGAATCCGTCATTTGTTCTCCACAAGCAATGCGGAGATAAACTCTATCCTCTTCGTCCGTTATCCGTCCCTAAAAGTCTACAGTTGATGAAGGCAAATTGGCGCGAACTCAGTCCTAATCCAATTGTAGGGACCCTGAATTTCTAACATCAAGGTCAGTAAAAAAGTGACTGGTTGTAGAGTCATTTTTAAATGGCGTACGTGCACCTACGAGTGCGTTTTATTCTAAGCTATTAATAGATTGGGAGATGCCAAAAAAGACACGAAAGTCGCCAAAAAGTCCAAAGGGTAATAATAGTTGTCCTATTGGTGACGCCGGCGCGGGTTGCTCTGTATCAGGAAAGAACTACGAAATCAAAATTGCCAAGACGTGTAAAACGGTTCGTTCACCGCATATGGATATTCCATTCAACACGCAAGAGCTTAGCTCGCTAGGTGGATGCGGAGCGGATATTGATATTCGGTTGAATTGGCGGGGTGAAGGAGATATTGGTGTTGAAGCGAAACGCCCTACACCTGATTGGATGCAGATGAAACTTGATAAGAATAAGGACGGTGTATGGGTTGGCGTTGGAAGCGGAAAGATTCCGCCCGTATCCAAGACAATCTTTGAAACAATTATTGGTGCGGCGAACCTATTTAGCGGTAAGACGCCTACATTTCTAGAGCATCCTGTAACCCATTCCGAATGGACTGCCATTAAAAAGGAGACGCCCGAGTTCAAAGATTCGTATATTCCGTGCGGTGATAATACAATTTCGCAACTTTATAAGGCAAAGGGGTGCCAATATATTCAAGTAGACGGCAAGGGACTCTATCATACTGGTGAGGATACCTGCGGCTTTGGTGTTCCTTACTTTGAATGCCCGCAACGTATTCGTATTCGTCTCAAAGTCCATACTCGTAGCAATAAAAAAGGGCATATGTGCCTTTCTGTAATGGCGGCAGCACAGCCCGTAAAGTTGAAAGACCTTGTTGCGTCTGGATTTAGTTTAGATTCGTCTGCCAAATTACCGCCAAGCCTGGTTGCCATTCGCTCATCGCCGCGGCTTACAGGACATAAAGCGCCGCCACCGTCGCCTGCGCTTTCGAACAATAATAATTTAGGAGGATTAGCGAAGGGATTTGACAGTCTTGATATTTAGTGGTTTGGTAGGAACCGTGAAGGCATTGTGAATATACTCATATGCCTTGACTGTTAGCCAGCAGGTGCCCTGAGCGATAAGAACGGCTGAAATCATTGTAAATAAGAGAAAGAGCGTAAGAATCGTGAGCATTGCGGTATTGCGCCACAGTTCAAACCCAGCATCAAGCCAATACTTGGCATCAGGCTGTGCGTAGCAAGAGTGGAGAAGATAATGATAGTCACGCCAACCGTATTCGGAGCATACGACTGCGCGCTGGACCATGGAGGGAAGGAGTTCAAGAGATGTAGGACGCATATGAGTATTCATTGTGTGAGTACGTAGAAAGTAGGAAGGATTGATGACAGTTTTGATGTGATAGATGTTTCAATTTTTTATTCTACAGGGTTTACATTGTTTGCCTGACGTATAATTTGCGAAACTGTTACATTTGGTCGCCGTGGTTGGGGATTTCCTAAATACCAATCAAGATCGGCAGTATTATTGCGATTTTCAAGGTGTTGGATCCATTCTACAGTGTCTTGAAAGGTAGTACGTACATTAGTAATCGCATCATCAATTGGTTGACGATTGGACCATTGGACTACCCAACGATGTAAACGCTCAAGTTTACGATCTAGTTCGCCCTGTGACGGAATGATAAATTCGTCTCTATTATTATTGATTGGAAGATGATGAATACTACGCAATAATTGTATGACACCCTGAAGCATATAACGCGTACAATGCGAATTTACTTCTACCGCCATACGCAAATAGCGAAGTGCCGAATAGAGATTCGGTCGAACAAAATTAGCCATTGTCCTATAGCTAATTTCGTTTATTATGGTTTCAATTTTCACTTACGGTACCGGCGGCTGCGATGACGGGATTTACGCCCTCTTGTTGTTTGGCGGCGGCTTCTACGTCTGGCACCACCAATCTGCGCCTTCTGCTCCATCAGTGCTGCAAGTTCATCAAATTCGCCCTGCGATGCTACGCCCTGCTCTTCTAAAAAATTCGCTAAGTCATTTACACCCTCGTCTTCGTGCATTGCGCCATAACTGCCCTGTGAGTTTGTGGGAGCAGGAGGAAGTTGGGGGGCAGC
>Ga0208386_1000082_pt1 | contig 29957 bp, 33 predicted proteins | sample CryBogCBH16Oct07_FD_185510 | JGI IMG/M metagenome (GOLD analysis project Ga0208386, IMG submission 185510) | Freshwater microbial communities from Crystal Bog, Wisconsin, USA - CBH16Oct07 (SPAdes) | ecosystem: Environmental > Aquatic > Freshwater > Lake | place: Crystal Bog, Wisconsin, USA...
CGTATGTTGGAAACGACATCCGCTTCTACTCGCATTGTCTTCGAATGCCGTGACGCCGGCGCTATTTCCGAGCCCATTATATCTCGTTCATCTATTATTACATTTACCGCCCCAGATTCGCCTGATATGCTATTTGAAATACAGCGCCGAACAAACTATAAATTAGACAAGTCTATTATTAATAGAATTGTAAAATATTCATATGGCAATTTACGAACTGCTATTTTGAATGCGCTCGCTACACTCCATTGTTCTGATACACACTATGGATACGGTGATGATATTATTACATCGTTGCTTGAAAAACGTCCAACGACTGAAAACGATGCCGACTGGGTTCAGTGGGCAGTTGAATCTGAATCAACGTGTAAAGCCGCCGGTGTTGACCTTCGCGATATTTTACGTCAGGGTTGGACTCAAAATCCGTTTGTAGCAAGTACGTGCGCACAATGGTCCCGGCTTGGTGGAACAAGTCCGCGAACTCTATTTTTCGATTGTATCTCTGCGTTAAGACTACAGAAAACCAATGTGCGTCCTGAATAAAATTATGGAGAACGCATCTCTTTATTCTGAAGCTCGTAATGAATATTTAAAGCAGATGTCAACGTGGATTGTGCCACCACTCGTAGAATTTTTTCGTAAAGAGTATAATACGCTTGCCGATACGGAGGGAAAGCGTGTTATGAGCGCATTTCAGACCTATTGCTCTGAAGTGCCATTATGGAATCAGGATGTTATTGATAGCAATATTGGCATTATTCTTGATAACTGCCGCTGTGATTATATGGAGGAACTGATGACGGCAGTATTTATTGCATATACTAAAATGCTTACGGCGATTCGTGTCAATGCTCGCCAGAAGAAACTACAAATTACTTTGCCTAAGCTAGACCATTTTCTCCACCGCGTCTTTATTGAATGTGCGCGCTCTTTCTGGAAAGCGCCCTATTTATTCTCTCAAGATCTAACACCCGTCGAGAAGCAGAAGAATATTTTACAGGCGGAGCAAATTTGTACTGAGGCGCTAAGCGGCGCGGTACGTTCTCTCCTACCTGTCAAGTCTATCTTACGCGATTACCTAGACGACGGTGAAGATGATGAGAAGGAGGACAAAGAAGATGAGAAGGAGGACGAGAAGGAGGACGAGAAGATGGAAGAGACAGCGCCTGCCGATATAAAGGAGGTAGAACCACCTGTTGATGTAAAGGAAGTAGAAGCACCCGCCGAAGTGAAGGAACTCAAGGTAGAAACACCTGTTGTTGTTAAGGAAATTAAGGTAGAATCACCCGACAACGTGAAGGAGGTTGAGGTCAAGGAGGTCAAAGTGGAGACGCCTGCCGAAGTAAAGGTAGAGCTACCAGCTGAAACGGTAAAATCAGTCATAATTGCCGAAACGCCAAAAGTACTTGCCGAGATTAAGGCTGCCGATGAGCCCCCTAAGGTTGTTGACCCCGCCCATATCCAAAAACTTGATACAAATCCTGCGCCTCCAACAATTACACCATCGAGTCATTTAGTCGCAAATGTACCGGTCGCTGCGCCGGTTGTAAAAATATCCAAGGAGGGTGCCGATACTACGGCAGCTCCCCAAAATGTCCTTATTGATACCGAGCCGACCGTCCATTTTGCCTCTTATGATAGCGTATTTGATGAGACTACTCAGGACATTAGCCATATTCGCTATTCGCCAAAAGATGGAGGGTCTGATGAATATAATCCACCGCGCCTTGCCTTTGGCACAGCATCAAATAATATTGAATCGAATGATGTCGAAGATTTAGAGCCGGTTGCTGCCGCTTCCGCTGCTTCGGCTGCTACAGATGATGATATTGATGCACCCCTTGGCTCCACAAACGACTTTGAGGAGTTAGCTTAAGTGCGGGCTGTGGCACCTTCGGTGCGGAAGGGCGTGCGGTACGAATTCTCTCAGCGCCCTAGAAACATGTCCACGGCGTACCTAATTCTCTTTACTCTCCTCGGTGGTGGATTGGCACTTTTTATAGCAGCTGGTTGGAGCTCCTATAAAGAGAATAAACTCCCGGAAAACTCGATGCTTTTCCGTTGGTTTGTAGCAGGTAGTTTTACTTGCGGCATTGCCGCTTACGCATACCTATTCGGTGCTGGCGGTGATCCGACTAGTATGTTTAAATCTATCGGCGAGTCGCTCGAAATTAAGGAAGTCGTCGAGACCCTTACCAGTGCTGTAACGACCACGTCAGCGGTTGTTGCGGCATCTGGAGGTGAGAAGAAGGTACGCACAATGTCTGAAGGAGGCGAAGAGCTCAAAATCGGTATGCCAAACTTCTAATAATAAAAATCCGAATGAAAATGCGTCTCAAAACACTGTCTATGAAAACTTACCTGAAATTCGTGGTCTGTATTGACCTGCCCGCTTTCTAAACTCAACATTGGATACACCGCTGCTTTTCTTACAGCATCCTTTGTCAGCGTCCAATCTGGACTAAAATGAGTCAGATTTGAATCCGTTAGTGTTGCCTCGGCATACGCCAAATTATATTTTGTTAGAAAGCGTTGTGCCGTTTTACGGTCCAGCATATACATATGGGCACCCCATAGATTATCATGGTACGTTAAAAAGACTAAAGGATGTTCTAATACACCGTGGGGCTCGTGGGCGTATACTTGTACTGGCACATACGAACATAGACAACTGAGTAGAAGTAATTCTAGATTGTGACGGCGGAACTGTAGCATCACTTCAGGAAGAATTGGCATAATATTCTTTCGTAAGCGAATATCATCCTCGCAAAATACGCCAAAGTCCGCATCAGACTTGAGGAATGTTTTCAGCATATCCAAGTGACTAAACATAATAGCCCATAGACGTTTGAGATTCTCAGGTGCACTTATAAGTCTCGGATCGGTAGAAAGAACTGGCTCTACAAATTCTAGTGGGATACCTTCCGCCTGGAACTGCCTTTCCATATTTTCTTTTCTAGTAGGATTCTGAAAGGAAAACGTATAGAAATTGATTTTCATTTTCTATATGTTAAAAAAGCCAAGGGTTTAGATTACATGTAAAGGTGAGCAATACTCTCATCAAGTTGCTCCTTCTTCTTCAGGAATAAATCTACGTGCTCCTTCTTAATCGTAAAGGGTAGTGAGAAATCCTTAATCGAGAATGGCACCTGTTTCGGATTATTATAGAATCGTAGCAAATTCAATTTACTAATGATTGTCTGGATACACCGCTTGAGCTCACGAACACCCGCCTCACCACCCGTAAAGTTCTCAATAATATACTGTAGAATATCCTTGCCAATACTTACCTTCTCAAAGAGTCCTGCGTCCTTAAGGGCGGCAGCAATGAGGTAATTCTCAGCAATCAGCTGCTTATCCTTCATAGAGAAGCCGTTTACCTTAATATTATACATACGGTCACGCAAGATGGGATTCACCTTCTCATTATTATTATGGGAGAAGATGAAGAGGCAACGGCTCAGGTCAAAATCGATACCTGTAAAGTACTTATCCTGAAAGCGGTCATTCTGGCTGCCATCCGTCAAATGAATGAGGAGATTATTAATCTCGTCGCCCTTCGGTGTCTCTGAAACCTTATCTAACTCATCAAAGTAGATAATTGGATTCATACACTTGGACTGCATCAGTACATCGGCAATCTTACCCCACGTACTACCTTCATATGTATAGCTATGACCGTCTAGGAAGCTAGCATCGGTCGCACCACCGAGTGTAATAAAGTGGAACGGACGCTGTAATGCCTTTGCAACACCATCCTTAATCAGACTTGTCTTACCTGTACCCATAGGTCCGTGGATGCTGAGAACATTGCCATTTGCCTTAGGATTCGCAATCCAGGAGGAAACGAACTGCATAATCTGAAGTTTCGCCTCTTCATGACCGTAAATGGCACTTTCCATATACTTATGAACGTTTCCCATAAACTCTCCGCACTTTTCAGGACCATCTTCCATCTTTACTGGCAGGTCCTTGAATACAGTAAGAGGTAGGTCTGTAAAGCCACTAATCCAATGAGAGCACTTATAGTACTCTGACGACGAAGGATCTAAGTTACAGAGCGCATTATACTTTGCCATTGCAATACGATTCAGTTCAGGCTTTGCTGCTACCTTCTCAAGAATTTTGAACTTGAGCGGAATCTGAATTTCTACAGGACTTGCCTTCATTTCGAGCGCCCTTAGAAGTGCCGTCTGCTTCTCTGTTGTCAACGACTTGAAATATGTAATATCATTATCAATGGTATCCTCTTCACCCTCGTCTTCTTTCTGAATCAGTTCTACAAAGCGCTTTACGCTATCAGGCTCCTTTTTCATATTATACTTTTTTGGCTTATTTGGGTCACCGCCGCCGCCCAACATATCCGATATGATAATATCAAAGGTATTTTTACTACGACGACCTTTGGGCTCTTCTTCATACTCTTCCTCCTCGTCGCCGTCCTCCTCATCGTCGTAATCGTACTCTTCTTCCTCCTCTTCTTCTTCGCTTGATGATTCTTCACGCTTTGCTTTCTTTTTCTTATCCTTTTTCTTCTCCTTCTTCTCTTTCTTCGACTTCTTGGACTTCTTTACCTCCTCCTCGTCGCTCGAATCAATCTCCATTTCATTGCTCTTAGATTTTCGTTCGGGAATTAGAACGTTCCGCTTTTCTTCCACATAAACACGACGCTTCGGTTTTACAATATCATCGTCACTTGTATCTTCAGATTCGACAATTTCCATATGCGGCGATGCCTGGGATTCGGGAGTTAACTTCATAATCTTACGAATCTTATGTTTTGCTGCGATTGCTGATGCGCGTGGCTCTTTAGTCCGATAGGGCTCCTTAGTCCGATAGGGCTCTTTAGTCCCAGGCTTCTTTACAGACTCTTCACTCGTTTCCTCATAATCATAATCAATTAGGTCGCGAATATTACCCTTACTATCCACGCTACTCTCCTCATCGGATGACGGAGGTGGCTGACGTCGCTTTAAACGTCTAGGTTTTACTTCGTCCTGGGGCATTGTTGACGTATTGTCAATTAGCCTTAGACCATCTCAATTTTGTTGTCTGCGTTCTAAAAATGCGGACATCAACGAAAAAATATAATTTACTGTTTACATGCTGCGGCGTCCTCCTACCTTGCGGGACTTACGGCTGTTCTTGCGGGACTTACGGCTGTTCTTGCGGGACTTACGGCTGTTCTTGCGGGACTTACGGCTGTTCTTGCGGCTGTTCTTGCGGCGGCGTCCTCCTACCTTGCGGCTCTTGCGGGACGCACGGCGGCTCTTGCGCGAGGAACGACGGGACTTGCGCGACTTAAACACCTTTAGTCCAGCACGTCCAACATTGTTTAATCCTGAAAAAACACGTCCTACACCATTGTTTGCATCATTGATGACTGTATACACTAAACCCTTCGCGCCCTTCTTTACAGCCTGAATTGCATTCGATGTGCTGTTGCCAACTAGATTCAGACCTGTTCCAGTTACATTACGAACCGTCTTCAGACCGGCGCTAGGGACAGCCCATATACGGGACGCTATTCCATTACTACGAGTATTGCGGCGACCTCCGCGGCGGTTGTTACGACGGGTGTTATTGCGCTTTGCCATTTCTATTTATATTTTTGATTTTTATTTCCAACCACGGTTGGCAAAATCGACCAGGTCCATCAGCGCAAACCGACCCTTATTTGTCAAGCCGGGGGCATCCGAACGCGGAATTTTTGTGAGCGTCTGAAGACGTTCCTTTACACCGCCAGACCACGATGCATTCGAAAGAATCTTCGGTGCAGAATTACACATATTTGCCAGGCAGTCAATATACTCCTCGCAGACTAGCGTCTTTGCCGGTGACTTATACGACTGTTCCAAGACAGTCACAATCTGCTGAATAAGCTCTGTAAATGCATCAAGGTCCGCCTCACCGAACTTTACCAGCTCGGCAACAAACTGGCTGTAGCCACGCCGGAACTTCTTACGCTCGAGTGCCTCCACAAACGCCTTATAATCCTCAGTGCCAACATCGGGCGCCGTCTCGACCTCAACAAAGATAGCAGTGTAGTCGCGGAAGAGATTCGTCATCACTACACGCAGATGAGTAAACTGGTCGGCAAGCTCGTGTAGAAGCTTTGCGTACAGCGGACAGAAGGTAGACTCCGTTGCCGCCTTCTGAAAGATGAACTTCATAAACTCGTCGAGAAACTCCGTCTCCTCTGAGTCCAGAATCTGCTGCATAAATGTCTTGGTAGCATCGTAGTTCATCGGTCCAAGCTTATTAATCTTACCCTTCACCTTAGCAAGAATACGGTCCTCGGTCTCACCTGTAGCCTTAACCGCTGCCGAGCTAAACTTAGGACCCGAAACCTCAGGCTCGCTAGGTGCGGGTGGGATCGGCGCAGTAGAGACTGGAGCTGGAGCTGCTGCGACCGGAGTAGGACGCGTTACCTGACGACGAGTCGTCCATACCTGAAAGCCATCGTCTGTCCGATTCTCCTGACGAGACTCTCGGCGATCGTGACGTTCGTGACGATCGTGACGGTCGTGACGCTGGTCGGCGCTGCTACTGTACGCCGGGCGCCACTGAGATGGTGTTGCCGCACCACCACTTGTAAAACGACGAAAGCCGTCATTCTCGGCTGGCGCTGAAACTAGATTGGCGAAACGATTGACCTGCTTCGGCGCACGAGACTCCTTCACGGATGACTTCTGAAAGAAAGGTAGGGTAAGCAGACGCTCTGCTACAATGGTCGGACACACATTCACATTACTGCGAAGTTCAAGCGCACGGCGCAGCGGTTCCGGAAAGGAAGAAAGCATGTTAGAACGAGAGGACATTTGAAAGAAAGAATTTATACGCAACCCCGAATAATCTGTTCAGCGGAAGACGTCTTCAATTTTTTGCAACCGATAGATTAAATGCTCGGTACACAGGTAGCATCGGACCTTGATTTAGATACATTAAATACTGCGGTTCCGTTACAAACAAAATGGGGCAAAGAGTATTTTCGTAGTGGGCTAACTGATATTACAGGTGATGCGGGACTCATTAAACGTCGGCAACTTCCTATTATGGCACTTCGTATAGAACCTACAGTATGTAAATCGGTTGTCAAAACACTCGCAACTCTATCAGAAACAACATCCTATATCGACGATGTCCTAGAAAATACAGATAATCGTATTGCCGAATCTGTTTCACAAATCCTATGGAAGCCTACACATTTTGGTTCCTTTCTCAATAAAAGTCCACTTGCTATGAATTCTCTCATTCTATGGCGTACAGTTATTCTACCCGCCTTTGCGGTTTTAGCACCTCTTATTGCCGTAGTTATACCATTTTTTCTACTACGGTTTTTTCATCCTACTCTTCAGTTCTCTACGGATGAATATATGACACGAGTTCGCCAGGTTCTTTTACAACAAATCACAATCCCAGCCTTTCTAAAATCCCGCCACGCCGAGGACCGCCTAGGATTCTTATTTGAATCGCTCTTTATTGGATTGACTCTTGCTATGTTTATTAGCGGTATCTGGTCGCAAATCACGAACGCTATACATACACGTACCATTTGGTTCGATTTGGAAACGCGTGGAACACAACTACAACATATGTACGCAGTTGCGAAGGATGTATTAAAAACTCTTAAGACACTAGCTCCCAAAACTCAAAGAGCGGCAGTCAAACTGATTGATAGCGGAGAGGCGGCAATTTTAGGTTGTAAAGAACTTGAGGGTCTTGATGGAGTATCTACGTTTGGCTGTGTATGGAATAATTCCGAAGGAATCAAGATACTCAAAGTATGGCTATCTCAAGTTGATTGTTACTCGGCAATTGCGAGCCTTGACAATATTTGCTTTCCTACACTTCGTAAAACCGTCGGAATCAAACTGACCGGCGTCCACCACCCGTTCGTAAAGGGCTGTATTTCTAACAATCTATCTACCGAGGGGGCTTCTATCTTGACGGGTCCAAACCGTGGTGGAAAGTCTACCTACTGTAAAGCGGTCGGACTCGCAGTTGTAACCGCGCAGACGTGGGGGTTTGCCTGGGCGTCATCTATGAGCCTTTCGCCATTTATGACCGTTGTAACTGCGCTTGAGCCGGCGGGTCTCTTAGGCTCTTTGTCAACCTTTGAGGCGGAAATCGAGTTTGCGAAATCGGTACTTGCTACACAATCCTTACCCGCTTTTGTCATGATGGACGAAATCTTTCATTCGACGAATGCCGGTGACGGATTAGAAGCAAGCCGTGTATTTATGAAACAACTCTACGAAAAGACAGGAATCATATCTATTATTTCAACACACTACAAAGACCTTGCCGAATCGTTTAGCGATATAGCAACGGCGCTACAAATGGATGCGACAGTGGGTGACAATGGATTATTGACATATACGTATAAAGTAACTCCTGGCATTTCTGACAAAAGTAGTGTAATGGAAATCCTACGTGAGCGTGGTTTACTGCCCGCTTGAAGACGCCCGGCAATTGCGGTCAGATTATAGAAGAAAGATTGGACCCTCAAGCAGAGACAAATGAGTTTATCTGATACATTCTATGTCGCCCTATGTATGACCGTATTGATTCTAGGGGCGGTCTACTGGTTCTGGACGCAGAATCAGTTTATGCTCCGCAAACTCAGTCTCCTCGAAAACATCGTTTACGAGATGAAAATGGCGCTATCAACGGCGCCTTCCCCGGCAGCCGATGCGGGCGCCCTATCTGGCAGCGGGCTCAACAACACATCGTATGCTCCCGCCCCTGGCTCTGTCATGAGCGATGATGACGCCGAACTTCTCAATGACGACCTACAGGGTGCCCTGGGTGGTAGCGACACGCCAACTGAGGGACTGCGTGCGACACCGTTTGTACCGATTTCTCAGGATTCGCCCGTTCTAGAAGTATCTGAGTCGACTATGTATTCAAAGCCCGCCGATGAGCCTACCGCGGCACCGGTAGAACTTGCTCCCGCGCCGGTATCCGACGACCTACAGCCTGGAGGTGTTGGCAGCGGCGTGTCTGAAGTGAAGACGGGCGAGAGCGCTTACGATAGCATGAAGCTTACCGAGCTTCGCCGACTTGCCGAAAGCCGTGGTATTTCTGGCGCGAAGGAAATGCGTAAGCAGGCGCTCATTGATGCCCTACGTAACGCCCCTACAATGGGCTCCTTTGATTTGACTGATGGCGTTTTAGAACTAAACTAAATATTTGTTCCTGACAGAAGAGGATGAGCGCATTAGGCTTTGCCCCTGTTAGACCGAACCCAGCGGGTTCCGCATGTTTTACATCCACAGACCCGCATTACTCCGAAACCGGTGCGCCCGCACGTATGGCTGACGGACGTCTTGTCACTGACTACCGCCCCCGTTGCTACCAGTACCCGTTACTGGCTGCGCAGACGTGGGGTGATAATGACGCCCGACGCCGCATGGTCCACGGCGCCGATGAACTGATGGCGGCGGCGCGCCAGATGAATGATAAGAAGAATACACCCACAAGCTGCGATGATACAATGGTTCCCGAACTTTACAAGCGGGTTTGTACCTGGGAGGGTTGTAAGACAATTCCTGGTAATTTCCAGGGTATCGGTACTGGTCGTATCTACGTGCCGTCTTCGGCGGGCAATGCGTCGTCCCCACAGGCACTTTCCGATGAGGGCGTCCCGCATTTACCGCAGACCTGGCCTCGCAACCCGCCCCGTATGCCGTCGCAGTGCGCAGTAGATGACCCCGAGACACAGTGGTCGATGAAGGGCGATGTTGCCACCTTTGGCGCATCTGCTAAGTCGCACCCGTATTCGGCTCCGCGAGCCTAGGTTAATTAGAAACGCTTTATAGGATGGAACATTCTGTAAACGGCAATGGTATACAGGGAGTCGTACGACGAAACCCTGTAGACGGCAGTGTAACAGTCAAAGGACAGGTACTAGGACTCGGACCTGTACCGCAGAAAATCATTTATATCGCAGCAGCACCTGTAACCCGCGGCATTGGCTTTGCCGGCTCCGGTCAGCCATACCCAAACAAGGAAATTGCCTATTCAAATACACCCAATACCGGCGTAGTTGATTCTATAGATGGTAGTTTCACGATTGAACTCAAAGGTATCCCCGCGGGATATTTTAGCGGTCTAGGTAGCATCTATGTACCGCCGTGTGTAGATATTACTTGCTTTACTATCGATAAAAAGATGTTTCATACAACATTGATTGTGAATGAAACCGCTGCGCCCTGGCGTTGGGGCTCTGGTGCCCCTGCCCCTATGAAACCCGAAATCGATTCCGGTGACTCTACCGGTCGCGCAATGTACTATTTCGGACGTGAAGCGTTGCCTCTATTCAATAACCAAGAAGCACAATTACGTGCTCGTAGCTACCCCGGCGAAATGACCTCGCGTGGTTGGCCTGAAGCAGACGACGCCAAGCCGTGGGCGCACGCCTCCCCGCCGTCTTAAGATATTTATTTTATGTTAAAAAAATTGAACCTTTTCAATCGTACAAGTAGATTCGTACATTGAAAATGTCAAACACTGTAGCATTATGTAGTGTAGGTGCCGATTATGATCGGCTTGTTTCCTTTCTTTCTAGCTCTGGGTATACTGTAGTTCCCTGGGCTTCAAACATTTGTAAGTTAGTGTGCGGTGATGCCGCTGGCTCTGGTTCTGGTTTTCGGTGGAAAGTTACCGAGGCGAAGCGACTTGGTATTGTTGTGGTGACGGCGGCGTCCGTTTTAGAGACGGCACAACGGGCTAGTGAATTGTGGGTCACCCGCTATGCTCCACGACGGCTTCGTGATATGATTGGCTGTGCTGCACCAATTAATGAACTGTCGGAGTGGCTGACGGGGTGGGGGACCGGTGGGTCTGGATCTGTGCGAGGCGCACTAGTAACCGGTCCGCCTGGCATCGGCAAGACCACCGCTGTCGGATTGATTGTGCGCGGGTGTGGGTACGAGGTGGTCGAATTCAATGCGTCCGATGAACGCTCGGCGTCTGCGGTTCGTAAGTATTTTGATGAGGCGAAGCGAAGCGGAGTTTGCGGCAAGCGGCGTGTGATTGTCATGGACGAAGTGGACGGAATGAGTACCGGTGACCGCGGTGGCATCGGTGAGTTGGCAAAGGTGATTTCTGTATGCGCCTTTCCTATTATTTGTATTGCCAACGAGCGAGGAACGCCACGCCTACGCCCCCTTGCCGCCTGCTGTCTTGATATTCGATTTGCGCGTCCAACAAAGACGGTGATTGCCAAGGCGCTGTTTGAACGCGTTGTTCGGGCGGAGAAGCTAGGCTATACGGTAGCGCAGGTGGAAGAGTTGTGCGAGCGAAACGGTAATGATATCCGCTCAATTGTAAATGCGCTCCAGTTTTCCGCAAAGTCTTTGACCGATGGTGGGAAAGACGAACTTCAGCGCGTCGATGCCTTCTCTGCCACCGGTCGGCTTATTGGCGGCGGCGATTCGTGGGCTGTCAAGGAAGAGCTTGTATTTCTGGATTATGGTATGATTCCCCTTATGGTTGCCGAAGGATATCTTGCGGCTGTAGGAAAACCGCGTGGCGCACGTCCTGATGATACAGTCTTGATGGGGCGTTGCTTTTCTGCCGGTGGGTATCTCAGTAATTACGATATTCTTGACCATCGTATTCATCGCGGACAAAACTGGTCCCTTATGCCCTACGCAGTCTCGGCAATTGTATCTACGGCAGTCACGACTCAGGGCATTGCCCCTTTCCAAATCTTTCCGTCGTGGCTTGGCAAACAATCGAAGCGACTCAAGCACCGCCGATGGCTATCAGATATGCGGGGACGAGGTGTACTTGGTGGGAGTAGGGAAGGGATGCTTGATACACTTGATTGTCTACGCTCTATGTTATTTATAAAAGGTAAATCTGGGGTTGAGATTGTTGGGCGACTGGTTGATATCGGCGCAACGCGTGATGATATGCTTGAAACCATTGTAGAAATGACGTATAAAGAGGATGCTGCGCGCGTGGTTATGGATACAAAGACAAAGGGTGGAATTACACGCGAGTGGAAGAAGATAGAAGCGAAACTGACACTTGGACGTGTAAAACCGGAGACAGCTGGTGCTGATGCAGACGATGATGTCTATGTAGATAGTGATGAAGAGGAATTCAACATGTCGTTTTAAAAACGAACAATTGAAAATTGCGTTAATGTTTACGCCATACGGAAGCCGCCCGCCAGCTGGGATCCGAGCGCCAGACCCGCACCCTGGCGAGACGTGAGTCCAACGGAGGGCGAGAGGAGGTCCAGGATGGCGAAGACAACCGCAGCCGTTGTGGCAATGACGGCAATCTCCTCCAGCTGGGGGACCTTGCGGGGGATGATGACCATCGCAACCGCGACGGCTAGACCCTCTAGGAAATACTTGACAGCGCGAGTGAGGAGCTCAGTTCCGTTAAAGCCGTCCATTGTTCTTATACTCCGGGCAAGGAAAAAAAGTGGCAGCAATTGCGTTAAAGTTTAAAGATATAATTCATTCAATGCTCTAGAAACTATGGCTGCCAACACGGAATCAGAACAAAAAGAGGTATTTCTTGAGGCGGATAAGGAAATTCCGGGACAGCACTACGTTGCGCTCAGCTTTATTAGCCCACAGAAGGTACTCAAGAATAAGGAACTCTACTTTTTTAACGAATTTCTAAAAGATTATGATATGCAGTACAAGATTAAGTCGACTGAGGGATTCGTGATGTCCGAGGTCCAGAAGATTCAGGAGGCGGCGTCAAAGGTCCAGGATGTTGTCGAGAACGCACTCCTCCGAAAGGAGAAGATTGCGGCGGGAGATCTAAGCGGTGCGATTCAGCTTGTTAATGACCTCAGCGGCTCTCTCCAGGTGATTAAGGATGTACGCCGTAATCTCACAAGCGATATTGCTGAAGATATGAGTGCGTACGTCAAGAGCAAGGTTGCCGATTTCCGTGAGTCTGCTATCAAGGAGGACTATGAGACATTCCTTTTTAAGAATAAGAAGCGTCTAGAAGACGAGTTTTTTTCAAAGAATGACTTCCGCACAACGGTCCAGGGTGTGAAGGTGCGCGGTGTTTACGATACGTACAACGAGGCAATCCACCGTTGTAAGACACTTCAGAAGCTCGACCCCTCCTTTAACGTCTACGTCGGTCAGGTCGGTTTCTGGCTACCCTGGGATCCCGAGCCGCACGATATTGCGGACCAGGAGTACGCCGACGACCAGCTCAATACCCTCATGAAGAAGTACAAGGAGAACGAGCAGAAGCGCGACGAGATGTACGCCGAGCACAAGGTCCTTCGTATGGGTGAGGCGAAGACGAAGAAGCCTGTTATCGGCGCAAGTGTCACCGAGGAGTCGAAGCCCGCCAAGGATATGTTTGGCGATGAGGACCCGTTCATGAAGCGTAAGCGCGAGCAGGCGGAGTTAGCGGCAGCAGCCGTTACCGCATCCGTTATGAAGGCAGTCGATGGCGCAGCCGCGTCTACGGAGAATACATTGTCAATGTAGATGGGGTGCCCTTATAAATATGTTCTTGGTATTCCAGGACAAGGCTTTCATTCAACACGTATATTTGGATACGCGCTAAATGATACACTCGCAACCGTTGTATTGGCTCTTTTAACATCGTATTTGATTCGACAGCCATTTTTATCGGTTTTAATAGTTTGGCTCGTGTTAGGTGAAATTTTACATTACGTATTTGGAACACAAACTGCGTTTTTAACGTCAATTGGTGTGAAAGTGCCCTGTGATTCTGGGTAAAAAATGTTATAGATATTTAGAAACAATCATGTTCAGTTATCTGATGACCGCGTTTACCGCCCTTCTTTTCGTCGTCCTCACACCCGGTGTACTCCTCACCCTACCCTCCAAGGCATCTGGCAAGATCGTCATCGCGCTCGTCCACGGTCTCATCTTTGCGCTCGTCTACCACTTTACCCACAAGGCGGTTTGGGCTTGGACGCGTAAGTATGAGGCTTTTCAGGATACAAAGGTGTGCGTAGAGTTTGACGAAGCGGGTAACTGTATGGAGTGGGTGGAGGGATTCCAGACGCAGTGTGAGAATGAGGATGAGGAGGGTAACTGCCTCGATTAAATCTAAAAAGTAAAAATTTGATTGGGGTTGTCTGAATTTCGAACAAGGTATAACACTATGCTAGTGCTCTACCTAGTTCCCGATGATGATGTGACGAAAGAGATGTACCTCAAGCAGGCAACGGCGTATATGGCAAAGCCGCGCGGTGAGCGTGACGCAGGATTTGATTTGTTTTCTGTAGCGGCAACGGTGCCTGGAATGTGTCCCACGGCTGCTGGTGGTAGCAGCAGCAATGGTGCCGCTGTGAAGATCGGTCAGACGTGCCGCGCTGCGGTCTACGATCCTTTGCTTGGTCGCTTTCGTGCGTACTGGATGCTTCCCCGCTCCTCCATTTCCAAGACGCACCTTCGTATGGCGAACTCCGTCGGATTAATTGATGCCGGCTACCGTGGTCCATTGCTTGCCATGGTCTATTCTACAGGCGTGGATGTTTCGGTTGGGTTTGGTGACCGCTACTTCCAAATTGCTGCGGCGGACCTACTACCATTTGAGCGTATTGAAATTGTCGATGAGATTCCTGGCGGAGCAACTATTCGTGGTGATGGCGGGTTCGGTAGCACCGGTCGCACCGGTGTATTAAATAATACTATTGCCAGTCCCAACGCTCTTGACTTTAACGGTGGGGTGGATTACATTCGGTGATTAAACGGGTGTCTAAAGTCTTTTTGATTTAGTTTAGCAAATGGTCCAAAGAATACCAATGAAACTAGGAAATGCGCTACGAGAGCTTGCGCGTCAGAATCCTTACGCCGCGCCTGGTTACTTATGGAAGAATCCATATAATCCACGCGCACGGGGGCGTCGTTGGACCCCGCGGACATTAGAATTTTTCCAACGGTGGCAAATATACGAACAACAGACTCTTGAGGAGCTGGCGGCTCAGACGACTGTTACTAATACTTATTTACCTGAAGGAGAGGTCCCTTTGTCGCCGCCCCCGTTGTCAACATAGGCGTTCCCGTATCGCCTGCTTGTTCGGCAAGTTCTTTCTGGCGCTCATACTCTGCCGACCGTACCCAATGGTCCCGCGATCCAATCTTAAAATCAGGATGCGGCGCCGCCTTGTACCAAAACACACAATCCTCAATCTTATTTGTATGTGCTCCGTTGTGAATGACTAGACACTCATAATCCTCGGTACACTGGTCCATAATCTGGCAGAACAACTCAAATGTTGGAAAAATGCCGGCGAACTGCTCGTAAATACGACGACGGGCGCTTACCTGATTCTCGCGTAGAATAAATACGTAATCCACCTGTCCTCGTAGGACTGGCGGAATACCCATCACGTACTGAATAGCCAAAATATACAGAAGTCCGTAATGACGTCCGTTCATAAACAGTGAACGAATCCACTTATCGTTTACCCACTTATTATCGTATAGACAATCGTCCATAATAATAAATGCCTTACGGTCAAGTTGCGATGAACCCCGTGCGTCCGTCTCCTTACGAATCTGCTTCGTAATCTGCTCTTGACGCTTCAATACGTTTGATACTGTTTGTGGTACCACTTCATCATGAATAAATAAACTCGGAACCATCGAACCGTAGAAAGCGTTCGCACCCTCAGTACCGGAGAATACAGTACCAATTGGAAACTTCTGCTTATACCACATCAGATCCTTGATAAGCCAGGACTTGCCCGTACCACGACGTCCAATAAACAGGACGACACCATCATCCGGAACCATATTCATATTGAATTTCGAAAGGCGTAAATTCATTGTAGGGCGGGGGGTACCGGAGTCGCCGCCCATGGTCGGCAACATCGCCGTCAATCCCATACCTGGTCTTGCCGGAGCACTCATCTGTATTGATACATAAATCAGCCATTTTTCTTTTACCGCGTATCCTCATTTTGCTATGCGGAAAGTCAGTTGAATTAGACCCGGTCTGAAATTTAGAAATGCCTGGCAATCAACATCGAAACGGTCGAGGCGCTCGTGGCGCTCGTGGAGGTCCTCGCGGTGGTGCTCGTGGGGGTGGCGCAAATACTGGAGACCGTACATCCGCTGCTACTCGCGGTGGACGTAATAAACGTATTGCGCAGCCAGCTGTGACGGAACTACCAGAAACACTTCGACTATCAAGTCATTCTATAGAATTGCCAACTGCTATTCGTGAAGGAATGACAGAATTTAAGAAGCCTCAGCCTTATTTTTCAGCACTTGAACGACTGCAACCATCACTGGAATCGTCCCTGATAGGCTATAATTCCTGTTGGTTTGGCATTTCAGGAGAATATATCAGTAGTATTGAACGTCAAACCGATTCGAGTTTTGAAGGCGCGCTTCAATTTAATGACGGTACAAAGCATAATATCTTCATCAAGCGTATTCATCTCTTAGACCCGCTTGAAGCAATGGAAGGAGGATATATATTACCGCACGATGGCGCACTTGCCGCGCCGAGCGAATTATGGAAAAATACACTTATGAAAATTAATAATCCGCTTAACGAGGCTTATGTAGACGCGCTTTTTGCCCTTTATGCCTCTAAATTTGTTGAAAGTCGCATTTCGCCCCACTGGTGCCGTTGTTACGGTACATTCTCGTCTCGTGTAGATACATACGTCTATAATATTTCCGAAGAGTACGATTCTTTACGTCGTAAGCCGTGGTGGAAACCAAATCAAAAACTTGGTCTTTTCAAATATCTAGAGGGTGAAGATACACTTCAAGCAAAGAAATCACTTGAAACTCTTTTCACACAGCCAGGTGAAGCCCTTGTTGTCGATGATTTTATAACCGTTGATGCCGATCTAAGTACAGTAGCGGTCGAAGAAGGAAATACATTAGTTCAGGTGAGCGAGGAAGAGCCTAATACGACCGGTGAAACGCCTGTAAAACTTACAAATCCTAAACTGCGCCTCAAACGTATGTCAGTTACGGATGACGAGAATTCTGGCTCTGGCTCTGACTCATATGAAAGTGATGAAACCGAAGAACTTGTTGAATTCACAAATTTCCCCGTACAGGTCTCTTTACTCGAGAAAGCGGATGGCACGTTGGATACATTATTAGATGATGAAGATGAGAATGATGAGACAATGCTTGAAACAAAGGATGTACGTTGGGCGGCGTGGCTTTTCCAGGTTATTGCGGGACTTGTTGTCGCTCAGCACTATTTCGGATTCGTCCATAATGATTTACATACAAATAACGTTATGTGGAACGGTACTGGAATAACCGATATTTACTATCGCGTTGTAAAGGGTAAGGAAACTTGGTATATGAAGATTCCTACCTATGGACGTCTCATAAAGATTATTGATTTTGGTCGTGCCTCGTTCACGATTCCCAATGTTGGCTTTTTCATTTCCGACGCCTTTTTCCCTGGCAACGATGCCGCCACCCAATATAATTGTGAGCCGTTTTTTGACTCCAAAGAGGGTAAGAAAGTCGAGCCCAATACATCGTTCGATTTATGCCGCCTTGCTGTATCACTACTTGAATCTCTCTTTCCGGACCGTCCTAACAATTCTACACCCGTCAAGATTATGTCACGCGAAGGCTCCAAACTCTACCCCGAAACAGTTAGCCCTGTCTATAATCTACTATGGGAGTGGCTCACCGACGACAACGGTAAGAATGTACTTCGTACACCTGGTGGCGAGGAGCGTTATCCTGATTTTGACCTTTATCGCGCACTCGCCGCCGACGTCCATAATGCCATACCCAGTGTACAAGTGGAGAAAGCGCTATTTTCTCAATTCCGCTGTGCCGCAAAAGATATTCCCGCAGATACACAAGTTTACGAATTGATTTTAACCGCATAATAACAGAGAATGAACCAATATTGGAAGGCGAAAGCGTATGCCATTGCCATGCTTTTACTTGTCATCGGTGGTCTCAATTGGGGTGTCAAGAGTTTTATGGGTAAGGACCTTGTTACGTATGTAACGGGTCGCAATGTTATGCTTGCAAATGCTATCTTTGCGGTTGTCGGTCTTGCCGCCCTTGCCATTGGACTCCATCGTGATAGTTATTTACCCTTTCTCGGAAAGACCCTTGTACCCTGCGAAGTCTTACAAGTCCAAACACCCGAAAATGCTGATATCTCCGTTCAGGTTATTGTCAATCCCGGTGATAAGGTACTCTTCTGGGCGTCCGAGCCCGCAAACAAGGACCTACACGGAATCAACGATTGGCAGCACGCCTACCTGGCGTATCGTAATGCGGGTGTTGCGGTCGGCGATAAGAGCGGTGTAGCCACACTCAAGGTACGTAAGCCGCAGCCGTACACTGTACCTATGAAGGGCGAACTAACCCCCCACGTTCACTACCGTGTATGTATGGGTGAGGGTATGCTAGGACGTGTAAATACGGTCAAGCTCGACTCTAAGGAGTATTTTGAGAACTACGTCGAAATGCAAGAGTCGCACGAGCCAGTTACAGAGAAGACGGCGTTTGATTATGTCAATCCGGCAACAGCTCTAAACGAGGTCAACACTGTTACCGAAAAGACACTCAAGCAATCGTTAATGCCTCAGAGTGGCGCGCCAGACGAGGGCAATTTGACTGCGGGTACACCGGTTGATAATGTATTTATGGCTGTGCCAAGCCCGCTTGTTGGTGCTATGCTTGATGAGGCGTTCACCGGCAAGGGAGTTTAGACATTTCAATATATGCTTATAGCATATTATGAAAGTTAAATGATTGGATGTTTAGAGATCCGTAGGGATGTTACGGTTGCCGCCGCGGGTGGCAATAAAGTCACGCTGCTTCGCCGTCGTACAAACGCAACCGCCGCCGCAGCTGAAGCTGGCAGGGCAGCACTCAGGCTTGCACTGGTTGTTCTTGAACATGAAGAGATTGTCGGGACCAATCTCAACATCGGGACCTAGCAGAGGCTCATTGGGCGCCGGTCCACGCCAGTTCGATAGCCCATTTGCGGGCTTCTTCACAACATTATCGTATGTGCCAATCGCCTGGTAGTTATCGCCCGTCGGCGCTGCATTGTCGAGCATGTAGTCGACAAATCCCTCCGCGCGAATAGGATAGTTCGTGAATCCGTTCACCATCAGGAGATTCGCTAATAGAAGGAGCGCCAGCATCACAAGAACGAATGTAATTCTGGGAGACATTTGCTTTAGTTATAGATTAGATTTTCTCCGCTAATGTTTCCAGAACCCAATCGTACGTCTTATGAATCTCTGAACTTCCAACATCGGTAAAATCACGCACTTCGATAAATTGTCCGCCCTCAATCACCATGAACGTACCAGACTCCGTAAAAAGTTGGAACCAATCCGCGGTCGCAGGTTTCTGTCCGCATAAACTATGTTGCTGTAGCCACGTTTCACCGACCTTTGTCCAAGTACCGGATGACATATAGGCGGTTTCGCTCAGTTTCACCGCATTCACAACATCGTCTGCCGCAAGTCGTACAACGCCACGCACAGTTGTTTGTTTACCCTCGGCGTCAATCAATTTACATCCGGGAACTATTCCACGAATTTCTGTAGGACCCAATACTGTCATTACGTGGGTTTGTCCTGTAAACCCGGCTTCCGATGTGAGACAATAATGGCTCGGCTCTACATAAATTTGCTGTGGGTTTAGCAGTGTAAAGACCTTCTTGTTCCAAGTATGTAAATCGTCGATATTATTTTCCAATTCTTCCCAATCGGCAAACTGAAGTGTGCCAATCGCGGAATTTACCGGAATACGTCGTGTAGATGTGATAAAACAATATACTTTGCGCTGTTGCTGCGGCAACTTTGACGCGTCAGGATGATTTTCCACAAGAGTCGGCTTGGTTGATGTATATACAATATGCGATCCGCTCACGTGGACTCCATACAGATTATACATATCATCTGTATCTTGATCGAAGGAAAGGAGTCCCTGTACGGTTCCACCGTCGGCAAGTGTATCACCTAGTTGAATACTTTCTATAGATTTCATACCATTTGGAGTTTCCACCTGTGTGCCTTCTTCAAAACAGAATACACCTGCGATTCCTGTCATCTGGTCGCTAAATTCCGGCGGAATCGCATTCACGGCAATAATGATAATTGCCAATACTGGAATGAAAATGAACGGTAGCCAAATGAAAATCGCGGCAATAATAATCAAAATCGTAATTACAATATTAATGACTAAATCAAATACGCTCAGGGCGGTTTGAAATGCTGTGAGTCCTGACATAATACCCGCCACCGCGACCGCAAAGGTTTTACCAATCGCCGCGTGTAATTTCATAAATGTAGCACGTAACGCGGTTAATGTACCCTGAAAACGATTCATGAAGACCTCCGTCATACTATTAAATTGACTCCACATTGACTTGAGAAGCCCTCGTACGTTAAACAGTCCATTCACTGTCTGATCGATTGCGTCCGTTAGCATCTTAAAAATTTGCATAACCGGTTCCATTATCTTTTTCATTGTCATATCGGCAAGAGTTGATAGTAAATTATTGAAATTGTCAATAGCAAATTGGAACCGGGACCGCGGATCGCCATCGGGCTTATAGAAAGGTGCTAAGAAAAAGACAAATAATAAATTTGTATTATACTCGTCCCAGTGGTCCAGTACCTCCTGCTTATTCACCTTTGCAAAGAAATACAATATGCCAACAAGAAGTGCGCCGGTCAAACCTAGAAACGCCAACATCCTCTTGAATTGGGTGAATGAATTCTACAATTTGTAGAACCGTATTAGAAGTACATGGTCGCTACCCGCAAACACCGCGGTTATATTCGTCGTGTAGCATATACTCGTAAGCTAAAGAACGGAAAGCGTATTCATGTACCTGCTGCGTGGATTAAAAACGTCGGTCGAGCAGGTAAGGGATATCGCGGTCCTAACGGAAGCCCCGGTATAGGTCCCTTACGCGAGGGAGAACTCTCACAGTTTGGCTACGCGAATGTTGTCAAAAAGTCCCCCCGTACACGCCGTGCTGCCCTAAAAAAGGCGGTTGCCAAGTACGGCTCATTATCAGTCCGCCGTAAACTTCAGGCGGTTGCTACCTACACCAAGCGTACATCTCCTGGTGCCAGCAAGGTATTTAAGACAGATATTGCGTGGATTAAGCGTACTTTATAAGAATGTATTTAAATCTAAATAAGTCGTAGAATGGGTGGAGTTTTCTCCATACGTAGTTGGGATATAGATATGGACGAACTGACAAATACAAATACGCCTGCTGTCCCGACGTCTTCTACTTCTATAGGTGGTCGTCGTAACCATAAACGAAAAACGCGTAAGCGGAGACAAGTAAAATCATAACGTTCAACAGAGGGATTTCCAGATGGAATCATCGGAATTTGAACGATTCTCAGCGTGGAAAGAGGGTTATACAAGAATTATAATCGTCTTTGTGCTCGTAACCTTAGTACAATTCGGCTTATTGTTTGTAGCATTACAATTTACGAATCTTGCCGATATCAAACGGAACTTTCCAAAATATCGTTGTAACCCCGTTTATATGCCGTTTGTTGGAAATTTTGGATATAATCCAATGGATAATTTTAATTTTTGCGTCCAAAATATTTTTAACGGAAAAGCAGCTGAAGTCTTTGCGCCGATTTACAGCATTTTAGCAACCTTCCAAAAGGTTCTTGCAACCGTCGTCAACTCTGCTATGAGTATTCGTGGTATGTTTGCGAACTTTTTAAGAGGTGTAGAACACTTTATAGGAAGTGTACGCAATAAGATTCAATTCCTAATGAATAGTGTTCGTATGAGTTTTATTCGTATTCTGAATCTTATGGGTAAGGTCTACGGCTCTATGTTTGCCGTACTCTTTATGGGTCAGTCCGCAATGACCGCTGCCTTTAATTTAGCTGACAACGACCTTGTAAAATTCTTATTTGAATTTTGTTTTGCGCCCGATACGCCGGTCAAAATGGCAGACGGAACCTATAAGCCGATTTCAGAGATTGTGATTGGCGATGTATTGGCTGGGGTTCCTAACAATAGAATGCCGGTTGTGACATCGGTCTTCCGTTTTAGCGGCGCAGGGACGCCTATGGTACGTATCAACGATGTGGTTATGAGCGCAGAGCATTATGTACTGGCGGGAGCGGACGGGATGGTGCCTGCGGGATTACACCCCCACGCGGTATGGGCGGGTTCACTATCCGAGTTAGTATGCCTGAACGTGAGCGGACATAAATTCCGTGTGGGGTTAGACGACCTGCTTGTTGCGGATTACGACGAGCACGACTCGGCTGCCGTGGTGGGCGAGACACAGCGCATGGCTGAGGCGGCGCTCAATAGCGGGATTACGGGAGCGTTGGTACCTGATTACAGCCTTGGTGTTGGCGGGGACGTTGAAGTCCATATGATCGATGGAACCTGGAAACGTCTAGATACCATTTCTATCGGTGATATTGTCAAACATACAGAAAAGGTGCTCGGTGTAGTAAAAGAACAATGCAATACAACAATTGTATCATCGTCTGGTATACTCTTCTCGGACGCCCAACTTGTATACGATTCCTCTACGCATACGTGGAAGCGTACTGCGAATCTCTGGAATGAAGGACGGGTGAGCGGCTCCAAGATACTCTATAGTATTATTACTGAGAAGGCGGGTGCGATCTGTATTCGCAAAGGTAAGGTTGTAGAATTTATACGTGATTACCGTGAAGTGCCTTTACCAGAAATGGAGTCTGCCTATGAGAAAGAATTTCTAATCGCACATTAAATATGCAGACGACTGGCTACGTCTTTTATCCAGACCCCGTACTACCCCTTTCGACGGTCAATTATTGCGCCCAAAGTTGCGATGTACTACAATTTCGTAAGCAACTGAACGACCGCTCATCCGCAGATTCGACCACATTTAGAGAAGGCAAAACCATCTTTTCCGCCTATTCAAATAATTACAATGTCTATACAGTGAGTTCAAGCGTGGTTACCTATACACCCCCTCCGGGTCAAGGCACACCGTTTCCTACATTTCGGTCACACGCCGACTATATTAAATACAAGCGTATGACAACTGTACTTACACAAAATTACCGCAGTGATACACAGACGTGAAAAAATTGAGATATGTGATTTTATTATTTGAAAGCGCATACAATGCCCGTTCAAGTAAATGCCTCCTACTATGCCGACAACCTGGTTGTACGAATCCTACCTACGCGTGGTCCAGGGGCGCGGAATCCTTACCATATTGCCCTACTACTAGATACCAGTGGAAGTATGGATGGAGAACCTCTAGCCGCCGTTATTCGTACCCTACATCTGCTGATTGACCGTATGGAGGAGATAGATATGCTTACGATTATTCAGTATGCTAGTACAGCATCCGTGGTTGTTAATGGTGCCAATATGAACCTCCGTGCCAAGACAGATATTCATCGTATTGTAGATCGCTTGACAGCGGACGGTGGTACAAATATGGAGGCGGCTATTGAAGAGCTCGGTGAAGTCGGTGAGTATGCACCGATTGACGCTGTCTTCCTAATGACCGACGGACATGTCAATATGGGAATTACGAACTCTACAGGATTGCTACGGCTGCTCTCGGCTCGTGTAGCTGCTGGCACGCCGATTAATACCCTTGGATTCGGCACATCGCATAACGCCGCAATGCTCCGTGATATGGCAGTAAAGAGCTGTGGCTCCTATACTTACGCCGATGCAACCGAACTTATTCCTGCCATTATTGGCGATATTGTTGGTGGTCTTATCGATCAGGTCGGTTCCAATGCCCGCCTGACGTCCTCTACGGGAGGTCACTGTCTTGAACTTGGTGTAGATGCCTCGCGTCCTGAAGTATATAATGTTGGCTCGCTCATTGCGAATAAGCCACAGTGGGTTGTCTTTCGGGGTCACTGCGCACCAGTCCAGCTTATGTGGACGGAGGACGGAACTCGGCAAAGTTGTGTTGTTACACCGTCTCTAACCGGACTCGATATGATGGAGATGGAAGAGCAGGTCCAGCGGGTCCATCTTGTCCACACAATGACAATTGTATCTGATATGCTTGCACGACGCGACTACACTAGTGCTATAAATCAACTTACCGCTGCAGAGCATCGTCTAGCTCTTTCACCGGCTGCTGGGCGCTCTTTCATTCTTCGTCTACAAGCCCAGGTCGACGAAATGCTTGATGATGTTCGTCGGCAACAGGAACCGATGGTGGACGAAGACGTTGAAATGCTAACCCGAATGGTAAGCAATGTAACGGCGCTCGGCACCCAGCACGGGTTCTTCCTCAGTCGTAATACAACAGCGCGGGATGCTGATGTATTATCCTCTCCCTTTAGCACGTCTCGTCAGCGGGAGGCTACCGTAAATATCACCCAGAATTTCCATGACCCTAACTAGATGGACGCCTCCGATACAATTCGTAAAAGGAAGGCGCAAGCAATTTATAATAATCAATATCAGACATTTGTAAAGAATAACGCCGGCGGCGATTGTGGAAAGTTAAGCACATCGTGCTGTTATACAACAAGCAGTTGTATCAAAAACTTCCCGTCATTTGAGAACAAGTACGATTATTACCATGGTATGAATGTCTGTGTCAGCACCTGTGCCGTTTCAGGTCCCATTCCTGAAAATGGCGGTAGCAAGTAACACTTTTTTCCTTATGTTTGGTTAAATGTCTCAGCCTGACTCTGTAATTTCAGAGAAACCCCAAGCAGATCGGCTCAAAGAATCAATTGCGGTTTTGAAGAAACTCACAGTTGATTTAGGTATTCCATATGTATCCCCCGAGGTCCAAGAACTCAAAGCACACTTTGATTTGTATATCAAAGACGGGATCTGCTGGAACGGAACTGTCAGTTTTGCCGCTTACGGTCGGATCGCTACGGTAAATCTACCTCGTGGATCAAAAAAACCTATTGAAGTAACATTGAAACAATTGCGAATACCTAAGTAATGACGTACGGCTGCGGGTTCATGACCTTGGTTGGCTCACCCTCCATCACCTCAATAGTAAACTCTGTCATATTTGCGTCGGCTGCCTTCAGTGCCGCAGTGACCTTATGCTTATAAGCAATCATAACTTCAAATGCATCGCTAACCGAATAGTGGATGTCATTGCCTGCGTGAAACTCGTTCACTAGCATACCTAGAATATAGACGTTCTTGTCGTAAAAGTAAAGGTCTAGATCGTGCTTGGCAAGATGGTCCCGTAGTACATTATAGCGGGGCTGGGCATCTTCCATAGGCTGTCGGTAGCCAAACATCGTAAAGGCGGTCTTTAGGCTAATTGGATATCCGATGTACATTGTGTTGTTACAAATTGATAATACATTTGATTTATTGTCAATTTTTTTGTAGTTAGTGTTTAGTTACTGAATAACATACCACCGCGCCCACCATATACCTTAAAAATATTCCATATTGTCACGTACGCATAAACATTTAAATTTGGCGGTGCGCCACCGCCTCTTGCCTTATTGAGTGTTAAATACAGTTCTTTACGAGCAATTTTATCCCAATTTGCTACACCTTTCGGTACGTACTCTAACCGGTCGTTCTTTTGACCGAACGCGTAGGCGTAAATATAACGATCTATACACGCCGATTTTACAAAATACTGCGACGGAACAACGGAACGGAAGAAACTACCACCATCGTGAACGAAACGCTCATACGAATTATAATGTAGCGCGGCGCCGGCTAAGGGCTCAGAATACGCATTATAGAATCCAGGTTGAATTTGCCAGTTGGTGTCCTTTGTTGGCAAAAGAATGGCATTCGGCCACCACGGAATCGTACACGGATTGGTTGGCGCTGGTTGTGTGCCGACCGGTTGGGGTGGAAGTACCGGATATAAATCCCGTGTAAATAGGAAAAACGCATTATACAAGGCTGCCTCAGGTCGCTGTAATACCCATAAAAGTTCCTTTGTAGGATTTGAATACGGTACGTCCAAATGAAATTCGGTTTGTCCCAACGTTTGCTCGACCGGAACCGCAAAATGTTGTTGGACTTGATACGTAATTTCGGCACTTCGAAAGGCAATTGCCTCCTGCTCTTCTAACGAAATATACTCAATCATAGCATAGGCGGCAATCGGAGAAAATCTCAGCGGTATATTTACATTTGGTACAAGTCCACCGGTCACCGGCGTAGTCCCCATATTCGCATTCATTGTATATACCGGTCCTGTTGGTCCGATTGGGGGATTTATCTGCCAAAACGGTGACCCTGTGAATTGGACCATTGGATTGAAGGGAGATGTATAGGCAGGTGTATTTGCGAGCCCAATTGTCAGTGGATTCGCTCGTGCCTCTGTATAGACTAATTGGTTGATTGGACGAAAGGTCACATGAATACGCACACCGTCATTTGCTAGCGCCTGAATTGGTAACGCGTGCGAATGGACGCCTGGCTTTGAAAACCAAAATGGAATCGGTATATATACTTTTGTAGGGCTCGGAGTTAAATACGTCGTACTTTGATAGCCATTTGCGGTACGTTTAATCATAAAATTCTTTGCTAGCGCAGATTCGGTAGTTTCGTTGAGTTCATCTAGGATTTCTAACAATCGACTATCAAATGTCTCGACGATTTGTCCGCCGATTTCCAACTCTATCTGCTGAATAAGTGCGTGCCCTAGGCTGTTTGTCCAACCAAACAGCGGTCCTAAGAAATTTCCTAGATTATTAGGGTCAATGGTCTGGATACTGTAATCTTGGTTGGCAGCACGAATTGCGGCAAGTTGGGGAGCGTAAATATCTGGCATCTCGACCACAATTGTAATTCCATTGACAAGTTCTCCAATTATAGGCACCGTAAGAGAGACACGTTGTCCGAACTCGGGCGCACCATCAAACTCAACTTTATTCCATTGCGCCGCCCAACGTGTCGTTTTATTGATTACGTGAACGAACTGGTGAATATCTGGATTGCCCTTTGTAGCCATAAGGCGCGCGTCGGCGAGCCCTGTACTTACAAGGGTTAGGCTATTTGCGGGTGTAGCAGCCATCCTATTCTTGATCTATGTGTCTAATTTAGATGCTTTGGGGTTGGCGTATCAAACATGATAGTATCTCCTGAGTTGATAATATCAGGTATATATGTTGTAAAGCTACTCTGATTTGGAGCCTCGATATTCATCCAAGTATACTCACGGGGAAAGATTTGGTTCAGTTCCTGTTGATATTCATAGATGAACCAATCCTTCACATAGTGAGCCTTGAATTCTTTATTGACTTCAATCGTATTATGGATACGTCGATTCACATGAAGAAGAATTGGCTTTGTGGTGAGTTGATGATTGCCATTGTAATAGGAATTATCAATCAGAAGTTTGCGTTCCCAGCGTTCAATAGGACGGTACGAAAAGACATAGATGCCATTTCGTAGCATTGGAGGACGTGGCGTCATTTTAAATATATTTTATTCTTATCTTTAGACGGTTTCCTTTGTTACAAGAACTGTGTTTGCGATTATAATAGCAATTGCACCGGCAAGTTGTATTGCGTTTGGTTTCTGGTTTGTAAATATCCAATCGAATACATAGGCGCTGACAATACCAAAGAACGAAAGGGCAGAGAAGATAATTGTACTCACCTGAGGAATAAGGAAGAATCGCAAGGCATAGCCGGTGAATCCAATGAGGGAGTTAAATGCAAGAATATTTGTGAGGCTCGACGGCGTTATATTCAGTGTATTCTTGGCGAGGACGCCTAGGGCAGCGGCAGCGACGATACCCACGAACCATAAAATACCACTGCTGCCGTACATCTGAATCATTTTCGTCCAGGGCTGCGTTGACTCCTTTTCCTTACGCCATCGAAACCATATATAAATACCAACTTCTGTTAGTGCCGCGACCAGGGCACTGATAACACCAATAAGGGTCCAATTTGTCGCTGTAGGCTGAGCAAGGGCGACCGCGCCGGCAAGGGCAAGGGCAATCCACGGTACAGACGTGAGCGGAATCGTCTCCTTGAAAACCGCCGCCGTTCCTAAGATATTAAATACAGGATACGTATAAAAGAGCGCCATCGCATTTCCGCCCGTCAATTGGTCGAATGCCGTATAACTTGTAAATACGTGAATCAGATTGAGAACACCGGTCGCAAGGGTTTCGGTGGATAGCAACGTACCAATCGCTAATGGACTCTTTGTGATAAGTGCGGCGACCGCCGCCAATGCTGTAAATACCCCCATGCGCAAGCCAGTTTGAAAAAGAACCGATACATCTACAAGTTTAATCAACATCGGGTATGCGGATAGAATCACTTCTGATAAGACCAGAAGTAATTCGTTCAACATCCTTACTTTAAGGATATAAATCTTTCAACGTACGGGCACTCGGATCCGTTGCCCCTTTAATCCACCGTGGTAGCCACATATACGGAATTAGCGTTGCCGCCTTGTCGCCGTAATTTTGGTTAAAAAGTTGCCGATACCATCGTGCTTCATCCGTGGTAGGGGGATTATGCGTATACGTCTGCTGCGATTGGTCGAGTGTTTTTGCGTATTCTCCTGTTTTTAAATACCAAGAATCGGTGGTTGCGCTGACACCGTCGCTAAATGCCTCCTTTTTTCTGAGAAGGACATCAATCGGTAGATAATGATCGTGGACGAACGCCTCGCGTACTATAAACTTTTCCATCATCGCACCACGCCCTTCTTTATTTGACTGTTTAGGTCTGCGATAATAGGTATCAATTGCCCGCCAGGTTGCTACCACATTCTTATCTAGAAAAGGGGTACGGGCTTCCAGACCGTGTGCCGCCATACACCGATCCGATCTGAGAACATCGTACAAATGAATGTCTCGAAGAAGCCGTTCAGACTCCGCCTCAAACTCCTCGTCACTTGGCGCCTTGTAAAAATATAAATAACCTCCACCGATTTCATCGCTGCCGTCACCGTTAAAAACAACCTTAATATCTGTATTTTCTTTAATATATTTTCCAATGAGCCAATTACCGACACTGGCTCGTACGGTTGTAATATCGTATGACTCAATATCATGGACTACTTGGGGAATAGCCTTGAGAAAATCCTCAGGTGTGACAACGACTTCGTGGTGCGTTGACTTAATAAAGCCGGCAACCATTTTTGCATAGACAAGGTCTGTTGAACCAGGCATACCAATGCTGAACGTATGAAGTTTCTTATTATGGCGTCTGAGCTCACGGGCTGCGATCGCTGCAATTAATGAACTATCCAAACCGCCGCTCAGCAGCGCGCCAATAGGACGGTCGCTTAAAAGGCGCTTCTTCACAGCAGATAGAATCGACTCCCTTATTGCCGCCTTTGCAAATGAAAGACCATTCGGAGATCCAAATGCGGCGAGTTTCACATGAGGAACTTCGTGATACTTACAAGAATCCAACATGATTCCCGTTGTAATGTTATACAGTGCCCACATTCCTGGCGGAAACGGCTGAATTTGTGTATAATTTGTTGGAAGGGCTTTGATTTCTGACGCCCAAATTGTGCTGCCGTCAGCGTACTGGGCTTCGAACAAAGGACGTACTCCATAGGGGTCCCTTGCGACAAGCAGGGTGTTATTCTCTGTATTCACATGAGCGAAGGCAAAGACGCCATCCAGTGCGCGCGCAAGTTCGGTAGGGGGAAGGTGGGATGCCAGGTGAGGAATAATAGCACAGTCACTGGTGCCTTCAGGTAGATCAAGGTTCCAACGGCTGGCAAGCTCCTTGTAGTTGTAAATCTCGCCGTTACATACCGTTGCGGTTTTGGTTTGTAGAAACGGCTGGTGTCCCAATGGGGTCAAACCGTTAATCGCAAGACGGGTAAATCCTAGAATTACACCGGATACATCATTTACGGCGGTATATTCAGGTCCACGTGGCTCTAGTTTCTTTATATAAGCGAGCGCCTGCTCCGTCGTAAATCCCTTTGCCTTTAATGCAGCCCAGATCCCGCACATCGCTCTAAGGTATATAGATTCGTTAGTTTTCGTGTTTAAACGAA
>Ga0208386_1000086_pt1 | contig 28618 bp, 27 predicted proteins | sample CryBogCBH16Oct07_FD_185510 | JGI IMG/M metagenome (GOLD analysis project Ga0208386, IMG submission 185510) | Freshwater microbial communities from Crystal Bog, Wisconsin, USA - CBH16Oct07 (SPAdes) | ecosystem: Environmental > Aquatic > Freshwater > Lake | place: Crystal Bog, Wisconsin, USA...
GCCTTCGGGCACAGTTTCCCAATTGGTCGGGGTGTCTTCAGGAATGCATGCATGGCATTCAGATTACTATATTCGTACAGTTCGTGGGGACAAGAAAGATCCTATTACCCAGTTCCTTAAAGATACAGGTATTCCTGCAGAAGACGATGTAATGAAGCCAAATGATACAACTGTGTTTTCATTTCCAGTAAAAGCACCAAAGCATGCTATCACCAGAGATAAGCTTACTGCTATTCAACAGCTTGAGGTGTGGTTAACATACCAACGCCACTGGTGTGAGCATAAGCCTTCTATTACAGTATCTGTAAAAGAAGATGAATGGATGGAAGTTGGTGCATGGGTTTATAAGCACTTTGATGAAGTTTCTGGAATTTCATTCCTTCCATATTCAGAGCATACATACGTTCAAGCTCCATATCAAGAAGTTGATAAGGATGCATACGAGGAAATGCTTGCAAAGATGCCAAAGAAGATTGATTGGACAGCTTTGTCATTGTACGAGCTGGAAGATTCAACAACAGGAACTCAAGCACTTGCATGTGTTTCTGGAGAATGTGAAATAGTAGATATCAATTCATAATGAATCTTGTTCAAAGAGCCGTAAGTGCTGGGGGCAAACTAGCACCAATTGTAATCCCTAAAGATATTACATTTGGCACTGGCTTAATGAATCCTTCTGTAATGATAGATGATGACGGAGATATTCTAGTTAATCTTCGTCATACAAACTACACGCTATTTCATTCAGAAAATACTCAAAAGTTTCCTTCAAGATGGGGACCACTTGCATATCTTCATCCAGAAAAAGATGCAAAGCTAGGCACAACAAACTATCTTATTAGAATGAATAATAATCTTGAGGTTACAGATTATTGTTTAATTGATACAAGCAAAAATGATATCCCGCCCGTTTGGGAGTTTGTTGGGTTAGAAGATGCCCGTCTTGTTAAGTGGGATAATAAATATTATATGGTTGGTGTCAGAAGAGATGTAAAGCCTTCGGGTGAAGGTCGCATGGAACTAGTTGAAATTAAAATCAATAAGAAAAAGTGGAAAGCCGAAGAAAAGTCAAGAATTAGAATACCTTCTCCAGGCAAAGATAATTCTTATTGTGAAAAGAACTGGTATCCAATCCTTGACAAGCCTTACTATTTTATTAAATGGACTTCTCCAGTTGAAGTTGTTAAGACTTATCCAGATCTTCCCGCAAGATGTGAGCAAGTTGTTGTAAATCCAGGATTGCCTGTAAAGTTTGATTTACGGGGCGGATCTCAGATGATTCGTTGGAACGAAAACGCCTATATATCAATAACACATGAGACAGAGTTGTTCTGGAACTACTTGGGACAAAAAGATGGAATATATCGTCATAGATTGTGTGTCTGGGATAACGAGTTTAATCTGATAGGTGTTTCTCCAGACAAGTTTTCATTTTTAGATGCCAGAATTGAATTTTGTGCAGGTGCAGCAAAGCTTAAAAATGATTTGCTCATATCGTTTGGTTTTCAAGATAATGCTGCTTTTATTTTAAAGGTAACAGAAGATGTTGTTGAAGAAATGATACAGGAGGCTTTGACAAATGAAATCAATTGAAGAATTAGTTGAAAACGCTTCTCATGATATGTTTAATCCTCAACTTAACTTTGATATTGCAAAGAAGTACGATGAGCTGAGCCAAAATGCTGCAGCAATTTCTTTTTATTTGAGAGCTGCAGAATATGGCTATGAGTCTTCACCTATTATTGTTTATACTTCATTAATAAGAATTTCTTTCTGTCTAGAAAGTCAGACTGGGCGGGAGCACACTGTAAGTAGCACATTATTACAAGCAATTGAATATATGCCTAGCAGACCTGAAGCATACTTTTTACTATCCCGCTTTTATGAAAGAACACAAAAATGGCAAGAGTGTTACACATGGGCAGAAATAGGTTTAAGATTTGCTACAAGACATGATCCATTACCAGCAGATGTTGAGTACCCAGGTTCATATGGGTTTATGTTTGAAAAAGCCGTGAGCGGCTGGTGGCTTGGAAAAAAAGAAGATTCTTTTAAAATCTTTAAAGATATGCTTGAAGAAAACATATGGGATAATTATCGCTCAACCATTGAATACAACCTTAAAAACTACGTCTAAAAAATAGCCTTTTTTAACTATTTTGGTATACTTGTAGCATATGAGCCTGCAATACACCTATACTAGTAATCTTCAGACTACTCAGGGCGGTAATTTTAACTACCCCGCCTATACAGACACGCCTGACGTACCTAGAGATATTTATCGTTTAGCAACAGAGCTTGACGCATATCTTTCTGTTAATAAAGGTCCAGGATATTTAGTATTTTCTAGCTCATCAAATACATTTTCAACAGGTTCAAAAACTTTTAACGTATCAATTAATGCAGGCAATCCAAACGGTAGCGGTGCTTATGCCGCAGGTGACCGTGTAAGAATAATCAATACAGCAAATACATCTCAATTTATAGAAGGAACAATTTCTTCTGTAACAACAAATTCAAGTATAGTAGTAAGCATTGATACGGTCCAAGGCTCAGGAACGATTACAACGTGGCAATTTAGCCTTACTGGTATACAAGGATTGCAGGGTCCACAAGGACCACAAGGCACACAAGGTGTGCAAGGCCCACAAGGTGTTCAGGGTCCACAAGGTACTCAGGGTGTACAAGGTCCGCAAGGCACACAAGGTGTGCAAGGCACTCAAGGGCCTCAAGGCACCCAGGGTATTCAAGGCGTTCAGGGTCCACAGGGAACACAAGGCGTACAAGGCACACAGGGTGTGCAAGGAACTCAAGGAACACAAGGAGTTCAAGGTTCAGGTTACAATGTAACAACTTCAACAACTTCAAACACACTTACCACTGGTTCAAAAACATTTACTGTTACAAACTCTGGTGCATTTTTAAATGGTGATCGTGTAAGAGTAATTAATATATCAAGTCCTTCACAATTTGTTGAAGGTAATATTACTTCTTTAACTGTAAACTCAAGTATTACAATTAACGCAGACATAGTTTCTGGAACTGGAACTGTAACAACATGGCAATTTAGCGTTGCTGGAGTTCAAGGTACACAAGGTGTCCAGGGTCCACAAGGAACCCAAGGTGTACAAGGTATTCAAGGCTTGCAAGGTATTCAGGGTACACAAGGAACACAAGGTGTGCAAGGCACACAGGGAATACAAGGATCTCAAGGACCACAAGGTACCCAAGGAATCCAGGGTATTCAGGGAATACAAGGACCTCAAGGAACGCAGGGAACACAAGGCATTCAAGGTCTTCAAGGTGTTCAGGGACCAGTATCTTCATTAAATGCACACCAATCTGTAGAAGCAATCCAGGCGTCACCCCTAGGAAACGGTGCAACATATTTTGCGGGATCTGCAGATGCAGAAAACGGAACTGGTGTGGGTGCATATATTCAAGCATCAACAAATGGAACTTTATCTGTAGATGGATATACTACTCCAAATCTTGCAGTAGGAGATCGCCTATTAATTGTAGGTCAGGCAAATAAAACTCAAAATGGTGTCTATACAGTTACATCAACTGGATCTGTATCTTCAACATGGAAGCTAACTCGTGCAACAGATTACGATAATCATACGGTTGGACAAGTTGAAGAAGGCGACTATATTTTTGTAACTGATGGAACAGTTTATGGCGGTACAGTCTGGATAGAAATTGGAAATGGCTCTAATGCAGACGGAACCATTAGAATTGGCACAGATAACATTCAATTTGCACAAACTTCAGGTTTAGGTGCTCAGGGAACAACGGGTGCTCAAGGAGCAGGTGGAACAACAGCTTATTGGGGTTCATTCTGGGATGTAACTAATCAAACAGCAGCATCAATAAATACTGCATATCCAGTAAATATTGGAAATACAGATTCAAATTCACTTGGTGTTTCAATATCAAGTAACAATCAAATAACATTTGCAAACCCTGGCGTATACAATATTCAATTTTCTTTTCAATTCCAAAATACTGATAACTCAGTACATAATGCATATATTTGGTTACGTAAAAATGGTTCAGATGTTGCAGAAACTGCATCTGATCAAGCAATTCCAGCAAGTCACGCTGGAACAACAGGATCAACAATTGCTGCATGGAACTTTGTAGAAAAATTAAATGCTGGAGATTATATACAGCTTATGTGGTCTACAGATAATACTTCTGTATCTATTGCAAGTTATAATGCTTCTTCCCCAGTCCCGTCTGTTCCTGGCGTAATTGTTACTGCAACACAGGTTGCATATGCAATTCAAGGCACACAGGGTTTACAAGGTCCACAAGGTGTACAGGGCCCACAAGGTGTACAGGGTGTGCAAGGAACACAGGGTGTTCAAGGAATACAAGGCGCTCAGGGTATTCAAGGAATTACAGGAAGTCAAGGAACCCAGGGGATACAAGGTTTACAAGGAGCTCAAGGGTTTCAAGGAAACCAAGGCTTGCAAGGAAATCAAGGCCTACAAGGCATACAAGGTTTTGGATATGCACAGCTTCAGGGAGTTCAAGGAAATACAGGATTCCAAGGTACTGCAGGCTTTGTAGGTTCTAATGGTTTTCAGGGAACACAAGGTGTTCAAGGAAATACAGGATTCCAAGGTACTGCAGGCTTTGTAGGTTCTAATGGTTCTCAAGGCGTCCAAGGTTTGCAGGGGCTTCAAGGAATCATCGGAGCATCTGGAACATATACAGTGTCATCAACAATTCCTTCAAACCCTACAAATGGTTCAGCTTGGTTAAATACTAATGATGGATCGCTTTATATCTGGGATGGAACTGAATGGTTTGAGCCAGGTAGCAATTATAATGGTTTGCAGGGAATTCAAGGAACTACTGGTATACAAGGACCGCAGGGAACATTAACATTAACTCCCGCCCGTACTGTAACAGAATTTGCATCTCCAACATCAGGACAAACTTCATTCTCAGTAAACTATACACCAGGATATATAGATGTATTCTTAAATGGTGTTCGTCTTGCATCATCAGACTATACTGCAACAAGTGGAACTGCTGTAGTTCTTGCTTATGGAGTAAGTTCAACAGATGTTCTTGATGTTGTATCTTATTCGCTTGGAATGGGTGCACAAGGATTAAGTGGTTTACAAGGTGTTCAAGGTTTACAAGGAATTTCAGTTCAAGGAATTCAAGGACCACAAGGAACTACTGGAATTCAAGGTTTGACGGGAGTTCAGGGAACTTCAGGTGCTGGATCAATGCAAATGTGGCGTTATACAGCTACAGGTGGAGAAACAACGTTATCAGGAAATGACGGATTCTCAACAAGCCTTGCATATACAGTAAATTACGAGCAAGTATTTGTAAATGGTGTTTTGCTAGAGCGTGGAGTTGACTATACAGCAAGTACAGGAACATCTGTAGTTTTGAACACAGCCCTAGTCGCTAATGATATTGCTACGGTTATATCATATAGTTCATGGTCTCTTGCAAATGCTATTCCGCTTACCGCATATAGTGCACAAGGAGTTTTGGTTGCAGGTACAGGAACCAATACATACACATCTCTACAACAAGGAACAAAAGGATGGACTTTGGTTTCTGACCCAACGCAAGCGGCGGGAGTCCGTTGGTCTAACGACGTTCAAATCATGAACATCATGGGTGCCTATTAAATAGCTCCTCTGGTATAATGGTTTTATATTGAATAAAGCAGTGAAAGGTAGTAATTAATGGCTACAACCTCTAAGCAAATGTATAACGGTGCAGCAAGCACTAGTTCTACAACCCTTTATACCGCCCCATCTTCAGCGGGTGCCATTGCAGTTGTTACAAACATTATAGTTGCCAATACAGCAGGAACTTCTGCTACCTACACATTAAATTTGGGCGGGAATGCAATAGCTACTACAGTTACAGTAGGAGCATATGACTCTGCTATCATTGATCTAAAACAAGTTTTAACAGCATCTCAAACAATCACAGGTCTAGCATCTGCCACTACAGTTAATTTCTTTATTTCTGGGGTGGAGATTGTTTAATGTCCCCAATCTATAAATTATCTGCAAACTCCCTAGCACTTGGAAGAACATCATATAGAGATTTTCTTATGGGGAATACAGTATTTAATCCATGGACTCCACAAGGAGCTATGGATGCTATTGCAAGTGTAAGCCCAAGCGGAGTTTCAAGTGTCACTTTTAGCGCCATTCCTCAAACCTATACACATTTGCAACTTCGTTTTACCTATCTTAATGGAACAGTTGCTGATATAAATATGACGCTCAATGGCTCTGGAGATGTATACGAGCATTATTTATATGGTAACGGGTCTAACGCATCATCTGGCAGCCAAGCAGGAACATCTGCTGGAACGTATTTAGACCAAGGATATTTTAATACCGCCAATGTTCCGTTAGTAGGCATAGCTGATATTTTAGATTACACAAACACAAATAAAAACAAAACTGTAAAACTTTTTGGCGGTTTTGACAATAATAGCGGTTCAACACAAAGTCGCGTTTGGTTGTATTCTGGATTTTTTTCTATCACCTCTGCTATAAATACTATGACAATAACAACATCTGGTGGAAACTTTGCAACAGGTACAAACTTCTCTCTTTACGGCATACGGTAGGCGGGCATTATGACAACTAATACTATGGTGGCGATTCAGACAATTACTGCATCATCTCAATCAACAGTTTCGTTTACTTCAATCCCTTCCACTTACACCGACCTTCGTATTGTTGCGGTAGGCACCAGCAGTACATCTGGTTCATCGGTTAATAATTGGCGTATGACTTTCAATGGCGATAGTATTAGTGGGTTGTATTCAGATACTCATTTATACGGAAATGGTTCGTCTGCTGCGTCTAGCCGCGATACTGGCGGCAATTTTATGTACCTTGGCTATGTTGGACAAACATCTAATACGGCTCAACCTATTAGCACTTTTGACATTATGAACTATGCCAACAGCACGACATATAAAACTGTTCTTGCTCGTGGAAGTGCCGCATCAGACAATGTTGGCGCGATGGTTGGACTTTGGCGAAATACAAACGCTATCAACCGCGTAGATTTGTTTATGTCTAGTGCAACAGTTAGCGGAACCTTCACCCTGTACGGCATAGCTAACGCCGACATTGGCGCTTACGCTACTGGTGGAATTATCACCCAAGACTCTACTTATTACTATCACGCGTTTGGATCATCAGGCACATTCACCCCTTCCCGCGCATTGACGGCTGATATTTTGGTTGTTGCGGGTGGTGGCGGTGGAGGATTTAGCATTGGCGGAGGCGGTGGAGCAGGAGGATTATTAGCCTTTGCGTCTCAATCTCTAACGAGCGGAACTGGTTATACCTGCACAGTCGGCGCAGGAGGGGCGGGAAGCACATCGGCGGCTCTCGGGTCTAACGGCGGTAACTCATCATTTGGCTCAATTAGTGGAACTGTTTATGGCGGCGGCGGTGGCGGAAATGTATCGTCACCATATACAGGCGCTACTGGTGGTTCAGGTGGCGGAACTTCTTATACAGGCGGTTCAGGTACGCAAAGTTACGCTGGCGGTACTGGAACATCGCTACAAGGCAATAATGGTGGCGCAGGAAAAACTAATAACGCTACTTACGGAACTGCTGGCGGTGGCGGCGGTGCTGGTGCTAACGGTTCTGACGGCACAACCGATAACTCTAATGACGGCGGTGCGGGTGGTATAGGAATTAGTACGCTATCTGCTTGGTCGGGTGGCACATTACAACAAGCTCTAGCAACAACAAGTATTGGACAAAATGTTTCTGGAACTTATTATATTGCTGGTGGCGGTGGAGCTGGTTCTAACGCAAGTTTTAATGCCGCTGGCGGTTATGGTGGCGGAGGCGCTGGAGCTAAAAATGCCGCTGGCGCTGGTTCTAATGGACTTGCTTATACAGGTGGAGGCGGTGGTGGCGGAGGATACTCTGGCGGCACAGGAACTAACGGTGGTTCTGGCGGCTCTGGTCTAATCATCGTTCGTTACGCTAAGTAGGAGGCGACAATGGCTGCAAATTATGTTTTATTAGAGAAAGTAACAGTTGGTGCTAATGGAGCTTCTAGCGTAACTTTTAGCTCAATTCCGCAAACAGGATATACGGACTTAAAAATCGTATTATCCGCTCGCTCTACCGCTAATGGTGGACAAAATGTTAACCTTAATTTTAATGGCATAACTTCGGGATATAGCGATAAAATTTTAGGTGGAACTGGTTCGGCTGCATCTTCTTTTCCTTCTGGAAATACCACCAAAGGCGGTTCTTGCGTAATTCCTGGAGCCGATTTTACTCTCAACACTTTTGGCAATGGTGAAATTTATATTCCTAATGCTTTTGGAAATACGGCAAAAAGTTATTCTTCTGACTCGGTAAGCGAAAATAATGCAACTCTTTCGTATGCCCAAATGCAAGCAACCTTATGGAGCTATACAGGCAATCCAGCCATTACAAGTATTTTAATTACTTTATCAAGCGGTAACTTTGCCCAATACTCCACCTTCTCTCTCTATGCCCTAGCCGCAGTAGGCACTACTCCAACAAAAGCTCCAAAAGCAACAGGTGGAGATATTATTCAAACAGATGGTACATATTGGTATCATGCATTTATTAATTCAGGAAGTTTTATTCCACAAACCCCGATTACTTGTGATTATCTTGTAGTTGCGGGCGGCGGCGGAGGAGGTAATGGTAATGGCGGAGCAGGCGGCGGCGGAGCAGGTGGACTTCGTTCAACAGTAACTGCAACTGGCGGAGGCGGAACTATTGAGTCTGCATTAATGCTTACTGCAAACACATCATACACTGTAACTATTGGAGCAGGTGGAGCAGCAAATGGATACAATAATGGAGTAAACACAACATTTGGTTCAATTACCGCAACAGGTGGCGGATCTGGAGGTGGCTATGCTTCTGTTGGAGGCGGACAAGGCGCTAACGGTGGCTCTGGTGGAGGATCTATAGGTCAGGGCTCTGGAACTAAAGCAGGTGGAACAGGAACAGCAAATCAAGGATATGCTGGTGGTTCAGGCTCAACAGATGAAGCAACATATCGTAATGCTGGAGGCGGAGGCGGAGCTGGATCAGCAGGCGTAAACGGATCTGGTAGCGGCGGCGGTGGCGCTGGTGGTAATGGAATTTATACAGCAATTACAGATTCATTTGGACCTCTATCTGGATTAGGCCAGTTGTCAAGTGGACATTATTATTTTGCAGGCGGCGGCGGCGGTTTTAATGGATCGCCTTACGGTGCTGGTGGCCTTGGTGGTGGAGCATCAGCTGCTAATAACGGTAACTCAGCAACAGCAAACACTGGCGGCGGCGGCGGTGGTGGAAATAATAATGGTTATGCAGGCGGCGGAGCGGGCGGTTCTGGGATAGTAATTGTTCGCTATACAGCTTAAATTAAAATATGATTATATCAATTAACTTGATATAATTAGCAGGGAGATAAAATGACAAAATCTAGAGATTTATCTAATTCGGGACGTAGCATTGGAACAACATCCAGTCGTCCTGCTTCTCCTTATGTCGGCATGGAGTATTACGACACGACTTTGCAAGCACTCGTTATTTGGAATGGAAGCGCTTGGGGTGTTGTAACTCCTGTTGTGACTCCAACTGTTACTGGTGGAACTTTATATTCTGATGCAACTTATTACTATCGTGCATTTACATCAACTGGAACATCAAATCTTGTTATTGGTAACACTTCGCTAACTGCCGATATTTTAGTTATTGCTGGCGGCGGCGGTGGCGGTTCGTACGATGGTGGTGGCGGTGGAGCTGGCGGAATTATTTATTTTGCTTCTCAAACACTATCTCCCAATTCTTATAGTTGCGTAATCGGTGGTGGTGGAGCAGCTCAAACAAGCGGCACAAATTCATCATTTGGCGCATTAACTGCTGCGGTCGGCGGAGGAAGTAACCTCGGAGGAGGAAATAGCGGAACGGCTGGCGGTTCGGGCGGCGGTGCAAGTTATAGTGGCAGCACAACTACTGGTGGCGCATCAACGCAAACAGGAACAGGCGCAACTGCTTACTACGGACATGCTGGCGGAAACTCAGGCCCTAACCTCGGTGGTGGCGGCGGCGGTGGAGCAGGTACTGCAGGTACTGCTGGAATTTCTACTTATCAAGGACAACCTGGCGGTGCGGGAATTTCAACATATTCTTCATGGGGTGCAGCAACTTCTACTGGTCAAAATGTAGGTGGAACTTATTATTACGGCGGCGGCGGTGGTGGCGGAAGTTTATTAAACTCTGGGCCATATCAAGCTGCTGGTGGTTACGGTGGCGGTGGAACTGGCGGAACAACAAGCGGCTCGCAAACTGCTGGAACTGCTAATACTGGAGGCGGAGGCGGAGGCGGAGGCGATGGAACAGATTACAATGGTCGCGCAGGTGGTTCAGGTTTAATTATTGTTCGTTACACACGCTCTCAGGTAGGTGGCTAATGTCTAACGCTAGAAATATTGCTAATAATGGGGGAGTTGGATCAACATCTAACCGTCCCGCCAATCCATATGTAGGACAAGAATATTACGATACGACATTGGGACAAAAAATTAATTATACAGCACAAGGAACTTGGGTTTCTGTTGGAACTGCTGCACCACAATTACCTACAGTAACAGGTGGAACTCTTTATTCCGATTCAACATATTACTATCGTGCATTCACATCTGGAACTTCCAGCTTAACAGTAGCTAACGCTTCAGTAACTGCAGATATTTTAGTGGTAGCTGGTGGAGCTTCTGGTTCTGCAGGTAACCAAGGTGGTGGCGGCGGTGGTGCAGGCGGTGTGCTAGGTTTTGCTTCGCAATCTTTAGCAGTTGGTTCATATACAGTAACTATTGGTGGCGGTGGCGCAGCCACTGTAGGACAAGTTAAAGGAAATAATGGAAATAACTCAACATTTGGCGCTTTAACTACCGCAGTTGGCGGAGGTGGTGGTGCTTATGCATTTGGCTCTGGCGGCGGACTAGCTGGCGGCTCTGGTGGCGGAGGCGCATACAGTTCTCAAAGTGGAGGAGAGGCTTCACCTGCAGGACAAGGTAATGCTGGCGGTAATGGAAATGGCTCTAACGGAGCCGCAGCTGGCGGTGGTGGATATGGAACTTCTGGAGGATCCGTAACGGGTGCCAGCGGAGCAAACGGTGGCTCTGGCTCAAGCACAATTACAAATTTAGGTTCAATATCTGCTTGGCTATCTGCAACTGGAGTAGGTTCTGGTGGATTAATTGCAGGCGGTGGCGGTGGTGGAACAGATTCTGGTTCTGCTGGCACAGGTGGTTCTGGTGGGGGCGGTAACGCAGGAAACAATGCTTCGGGAACTGCAGGTGTCGCAAACACTGGTTCAGGTGGTGGTGGTTCGGGTAACTCAGGAAATACTTTGTATAGTGGGCAAGGCGGATCTGGTGTAGTAATTGTCCGTTATACTAAAACTCAGGTAGGTGGATAATGGCTATTAATTTTCCTTCATCTCCAACAGTAAACCAACAATATACATATAATGGTTTAACTTGGTATTGGACTGGACAAGTTTGGAAATCACTAGGAACTGTTCAGGGCTTACAAGGCACACAAGGTGTGCAAGGTTTTGGATATGCCCAACTTCAAGGTGTTCAGGGACTTCAAGGTTCTGCAGGATATGTTGGAACAAATGGAGCACAGGGTACACAAGGTATATCAGGATTAACTGGTAATTATCAATCAATTCAGGGATCGGGATCTTCTGTTACAGCCCGCCCAGTTATAAACTTTTTAAATGCAACAGTAACTGATGATTCTGCCAATAACCGAACAAATGTTACAATTGCAACAGCGATAGATGGCGGAAGTTCCAATAGTACATATGGAGGAGCCATAAGCGGAGGTAATGCAATATAATGGCAGTCTTACAGATTCAACTACGTCGTGACACAGCATCTAACTGGACCACTAACAACCCAACCCTTGCTCAGGGCGAGTTTGGATATGAGACTGATACTGGTCTTTTGAAGCTGGGAACTGGCGGAACTGCATGGACCTCTTTAGGATATTTTGGCGGTAGTTCAGGATATACAAGCACAGCTACAGCAGCGGGAACAACATCTCTTACTGTTAACAGTAATCCAAATCAATTTTTTACAGGAAGCAGCACTCAAACTGTAGTTTTACCTGCAGTAAGTACACTTGCTCTTGGAAAACAATACAGTATTTATAATCTCAGCTCGGGTGCAGTAACAGTTCAATCTTCTGGACTTAATAATATTTTTGTTCAACCTTCAAATACTGTTGCTACATATACTTCTGTTGCTACAACAGGAACTGGATCTTCAGTATGGGCAGCATATTATGATGGATTCTTTGCTGGAATAACTGGTACTGGAAGTGCTGTTCTTTCTACAAATCCATCTTTATCAGGAGCTACAGAAAATAATCTTACTATTACAGGCACTCTTACAGCCAATTCATCAGTAGGAACAAATGGACAATTTTTACAAAGCACGGCGACGGGAACACAATGGGCTTCAGTAACAACAGACCCTACACCTACAGTATTTATGTTAATGGGTGCATAATGAATTTAAATTTTAGAAAAGGAGATAAATAATGGCAACAGCATACAAGGTATTAGGCATGACAGGTGCGGCGGGAGCAACAGGAAATGGTGCCCAGCAATTAGCAGCAGCAAATACAAACTATAATCTTTACACAGTACCTTCAGCAACATCTACTGTAGTTTCAACTATAACTGTTTGTAATCAAGCTTCAACTGCAGCTACATTTAACGTATTGGTAAGACCTGCAGGTGCAACTGCAGATACCCGCCACTATATTGCATATGGCACACCAATTGCGGGGAATGACACAATAGCCCTTACATTAGGTATTACCCTAGCTACAACAGATGTAATTACAATCAATTCATCAACAACTACTCTTTCATTTGCAGCATTTGGATCAGAGCTATCATAAAGGAGTAATTAATGTCAGTTAGTAGATTCTCCAGACAGAGTGTTCAAGCAGGTTTTCCAAAACAGCAAAATGTTTGGGATGGAATTAGCCAAACTGCTTCTATGGATGCTCTAGGAGTTGTTACTTTAACCTCTACTGCGTCATCGGTAACTTTTTTAGGAATTCCCGCTACTTACACGCACTTACAGATAAGAGGGTTTTTTAACCAAGGAGCCAGCAACTGGTTGAGCATAAATTACAACAACGATCCAACTGCTGGAGCATACCAATGGCATTACCCAGCCACTGATGGGTCTACAGTTGCTTCTGGGTGGTCAGGTTCAACCTCTGCTAACGGAACTGTTATAGCTTATAATAACAATGCTACCGCTTTTGGCGGATTTATTTGCGACATTTTGGATTACTCAAACGGTAACAAAACAAAAGTAGGCCGTTCATTATCTGGATACGATGCAAATGGTTCTGGTGAGCTTATGATTATCAGCAACATGTGGAATAATCCAAGTGCAGTTAACAGAATTACGCTAACAGGCTCGGGAACACTTGCTGTAAACTCCTCTTTTGCTCTGTATGGAATAAAATAAATGGCCGCATTAACTCCTTTACAGTCTATAACTTTAAATAGTTCTCAATCTACAGTTACATTTTCTAATATTGACCAGACCTACACAGATTTGCGCCTAGTAGTCTCTCCATTCTCATCAGTAAATGGAATGAACTACTCGTGTCAAGTAGGGAACATGTCTGCTAATGGTGGAGTAGATACAGGGTCTAACTACTCTTTTACAAACTTTCGTAGCGGCCCTTCGGGTTCCGCAGCTGCTGCAGGTCGTAGCTCAAATCTTACGTTTTTTAATAACTTAAACCAAGGTGTTCACACTACGTATCCGCATGTTTACAAATATGATTTTATGAACTATTCTAACTCCACGCAATACAAAAACTTGCTCTGTCGTTTTGACGAAAACGATGGCGGAAGTGGATATTTAGCAATGTCTACGGGCACGTGGAGAAGCACTAACCCAATAAACACCATAACTCTAACCGCTATTTCTGGAACATTTACCGCTGGCTCTACCTTTTCTCTTTATGGAATTCGTGCTGGAGGAACAGCTAAAGCTTCTGGTGGAGACATTGTTGTTTCTGATGGAACGTATTGGTATCATGCATTCCTAAAGACTGGAGTATTTACACCAGCCATTTACGGTCTTTCATGTGACATTCTAATTGTTGGAGGAGGCGGCGGCGGTGCAGGTGGAGGATATGTTGCTGCCAACGGCGGTGGCGGAGGAGCAGGTGGACTACTTGGCTATTCATCACAGTCGCTAACAACCGCATCATACTCAGTAACTGTTGGAGCAGGCGGCTCAGCAGGTGCTGGCGGTAATAATGCACCAATAATTGCCGCAACAAATGGCGGCAACTCTTCATTTATAGGTAGAGGAGTTTCATATGTAGCTATTGGTGGTGGACGTGGAGGTACTTTTGGCAACTACGATGCTGGATCTGGAGGATCAGGCGGCGGCGGAGCAGACAATGCTACATCCAGATATCTTGGAGGTTCTCCAACTTCTGGACAAGGTTATGCGGGAGCAAACGGTTCTAGCTATCAAGGCGCATCAGGCGGCGGCGGCGGTGCTGGAGGTGCGGGAAGCGGCTCTACACCAGGTATAGGTGCTACATATAACACATCGGTAGGAGGCAGTTCTGGACCTTATTCATTTATTGACGCTATGGGTTCTGCAACAGGAACAGGACAGTACTCATCTAGTCACTATTATTATGCTGGCGGAGGTGCTGGTTCTTACAATAGCTCTGTTTCAGGCGGGCTGGGCGGCGGAGGAGCATCAAACTATAATGGAAATGGTTATGCTGCAAGCACTAACACTGGCGGCGGCGGCGGTGGCGTAGGAGATAACACAGGCAGCGGATATTGGTCTGGTGGAGCTGGTGGATCAGGAATAGTTATTGTGAGGTACCCAGTCTAATGAATGAAACGTTAACTAAACTACAAACGGTAAGCCTATCTTCTACGCAATCCTCCGTTAGTTTCTCTAACATACCGCAAACTTATACAGACTTAGTTGTAAAAATATCAGCTAGAAGTTCTGCTGCCGCTGTTGGCGATAACCTGCAAGTTACTTTTAACGGCAGTTCTTCTGGCTATACTGGACTAAGAATCTACTCAAACCCTAATGGTGGAAGCTCTCCCCTTAGCTACACTTGGTCAAGTACTTACGGTCTTGTAGGTATAGTAGATGCTGGAAATGAGACGGGCTCTACATTTAGCAATATTGAAATGACTATACCTAATTACACGTCTAATAACTATAAAATTTATTCGGTGGATAGCGCTGAAGAAAATGTAGCTTCAGCGAACGCTTTTATAGAAATTGACGCTATGACTTGGGCAAACACTGCACCAATTACTTCTATGACTTTTACGGTAAGCACAAGCCCTAACACATTTGCTTCTGGCTCTGAGTTTACTCTTTATGGAGTTAAAAGTTTATCTAACGTATTTGGTAACTCTATTAAAGCTACTGGTGGAACTATTACTACAGATGGTACTTATGTTTATCATACATTTAATACTAGTGGTAGCTTTATTCCAAACACCCGTCTTTTTGCAGATTATTTGGTAATTGCAGGAGGTGGCGGAAGCGGAGCTTCAGGTGCAGGCGCAGGTGGACTACGTTCTACTTTAGGCATTTCAGGCGGAGCAGCATCGCCAGAATCACAAATTCAATTATTACCTGGAACCTCATATTCAGTAGTAGTCGGAGCAGGCGGCTCAGGTTCTTCTAATGGTCAATCTTCAAATGGTTCAAATGGAAACAACTCTTCTTTTGGAACTATAACCGCTATAGGCGGAGGAGGAGGAATTAGCTCTGGAGGAAGCCAATTAAATACTGGTCTGACTGGAGGATCTGGATCGGGTGGTTATGGCGGCGGTGATGGGACCAGCAATGGCAGCAGCGCACCTGGCGGTTCGGGAACATTAGGTCAAGGATATGCGGGAGGAAGTTCTGCTCCAAAAGCTAGTGCTACATCTTCTTCTGGCGGTGGCGGAGGTGCTGGTGCTGTAGGAGCAAATGCTGCTACAACAAACACTGCTGGTGCTGGAGGCAATGGAGTTTATTTGTCAGGTTTTTCAGTAGCTACTAATACAGGTTTGGGCGGATACTACGCTGGCGGCGGTGGCGGTGGTTATTATGTAAGCGGAGCCTTCACACTTGGCGGCTTGGGCGGCGGTGGCGCTGGTTCTTCTGCCAACGCACCTGGTTCTTCAGGTACAAGCAACACAGGTGGTGGTGCAGGCGGTGCTTATTCAGAATCATATAAAACAGCAGCATATAGTGGTGGTTCAGGTTTAGTTGTAGTTCGCTATAAAGCTTAAACTAATGGTAAAATTAAAGGGCGGGAGGTAGAAAATGTCATTTAAACATCTAAATGGTGCAGGTATATATGGATCTAAGTCAACAAAGCTATGGGATCAAACTACCGTACAGAACGATTTTCAATCTATTGCTACTGTTGTAGTTCCTGCTGGGTATAACTCAAACGTAATAACTATTTCTAATATCCCACAAAACTACACCCATTTGCAACTTCGGTTAATCGGGCAAACAAACAGAGCAACTTACGGATTAGACGATGTTTATTTTAGATACAACGGCGACACAGGAAATAACTACACTAATCATCAATTTTATGGGGATGGCGGTAGCGCAACAGCTTTTGCCCCCTATGGAACAACCACTGGACCGTATCTAGGTGGTGCTTTAGGTACCACAACAGGCAATAATTTTGGCGCAGTTATCTTAGACATTCTTGATTACACAAATTACAGCAAAAACAGAACCATTAGGGCTTTTGGTGGACAAGATACAAACGGCACTATTTCTGGTTACGGCGGACGTATACACTTATCCTCTGGTCTTTGGATGAATACAACTAACTCAATTAACAGCATTACTATAGTTAGTGTTACTGGAAACTTTACTCAGTACACACAAGCTTCTTTGTACGGAATAAAGGCGGCAAGTTAATGTCTAGTATTGGCGCATCTACATACAACTTTATTGCTACTCAAACTGTTCCATCTAACGTATCTTCGGTGTCTTTTAACTCTCTTCCACAAAATTATACGGACTTAGTCTTAGTGTGCAATCACGGTAATACATCAGCTGGAACAGTTCTGTATCTGCAAGTAGGTAATGGCTCAGTTGATACTAGTGGAAATTACAGTAACACAAACTTAGCTGGTAACGGAAGTACTGCAAGCAGCATTCGGCAGTCTGAAAGCTGGATAAGAATAAACTCGGCTGACGGTAACGATTCCGCCAATAGTGGAAACGTTTCTATAGTTAATCTAATGAACTACTCAAATACTAATATGTACAAAACTTTCTTATTTAAAGACGGTGCTGCTGCCTCTGGACGAGGAGCAAGTGTTGAAGTAGGTATGTGGCGTAGCAATAATGCAATTAACACATTAACTTTAACAAGTTATGTTGGCGGTTCAATTCTCGCTGGTTCTACTTTTACTATCTACGGAATTAAAGCCGCAGATGTAACCTCTATTATTCCTACAAAAGCTATTGGTGGCGACCTTATTACTTCTGATGGTACATATACGTATCACGCATTTAAATCAACAGGTAACTTTATCCCAGCCCAAGCCCTTACCGCTGATATTTTGGTTGTTGCGGGCGGTGGCGGTTCGTCTAACTCTAACGGTGGTGGCGGCGGAGCGGGTGGCGTATTAGCTTTTGCATCCCAATCATTAACTAGCGGTACTGGCTACACTTGCACGGTGGGAGCTGGTGGCGCAGGAACATCATCTGCTGCTGCTGGTGCATCTGGCGGTAATTCACAATTCGCATCATTGACTGCTTCTGTTGGCGGCGGCGGCGGTGGTTACGATGCTGGTGTAGCACCACTTAGCGGCGGTTCAGGCGGCGGTGGCGGTAACGGAACTGCTGGCGCATCAGGCACATCTGGTCAGGGAAATGCTGGTGGTTCTGCGGTTGGCTCTAATAGTCCTTATTATGGCGCTGCGGGTGGTGGCGGTGCTGGAACTGCTGGAAGTAACGGTAATTCAAGTGCTGCTGGTAACGGTGGCGATGGTGTTAATACAGTTACCAACTGGAGTGGCGGATTATCTAGCGCGTTAACAACATTAGGTTTAGGCGTTAGCGGATACATCGCTGGTGGTGGTGGCGGTGCAATTAACTCTGGTGGTACTGCTGGTAACGGTGGATTAGGCGGCGCGGGCAATGGTTCTGTAAGTGGAGCTGGTGCTAACGCGGTTGCCAATACTGGTTCTGGTGGTGGCGGAGGAAAAACCGTTGGCGGCGTTGGCGGCTCTGGTCTTATAGTAGTGAGGTATCTATCCTAATGGCTAAAACATACTCTGCTATTCAGACTATTACTGTAGCGTCTACTGTATCTTCCGTAACTTTTAGCAACATCCCGCAAAACTACACGGATTTGCAAATAGTAGCATCAAGTAGAACAGCAAGCACTGGAGCTTCTAGTATTCAAGTTGTTTTTAATGGCTCGGGCACATACTCAAATAGGGAAATAGAAGGCACGGGTTCCGCTGCGGCAAGCTATGCTCAATCCGCAAACTACTTTGGTAGTTCTTCTGGAAGCACTGACACAACATACACTTTTGGAAATTCATCTTTATACATACCTAATTACACATCGTCTAACTCAAAGGCATCTTATGGCGACGGGGTTACGGAAAACAATGCAACTGCTGCTTATCAACTCCTAGACGCTAATTTGTACACAGGAACTTCGCCCATAACAACTATTACTTTAAGCACCGCTGGAAATATTGCTGCAGGCTCTACTTTTACTCTTTACGGAATTGGTTCAGGAGCTAAAGCAACTGGTGGAGCTGTAGTAGGCGCTGGTAACTACATTTATCACACCTTTACTTCTTCTGGTTCTTTTGTTCCTACAGAACAGATAAAAAATGCTCAAGTTATGATTGTTGCTGGTGGCGGAGGAGGTGGCGGTGGTTCTACCGCTAACCACGCTGGTGCTGGCGGTGGCGGTGCTGGCGGCTTCAGAGTTATATCCAATCAATCTTTGATTGCTGGAACAAATTATAGTGTGGTTGTAGGAGCTGGGGGTGCTCAGCAAACATCAGAAAATACAGGAAATAATGGAAGTAATTCTTCTTTTATAACTTTATCTTCCACAGGAGGCGGCGCTGGTGGCGGTGGAGGTGGTACTCAACCTGCAGCTAACTCAACTAATGGCGGTTCTGGTGGTGGAGATAATGGTTTTTCTGTTTCAGTTGCAGCAGGAAACGCTGGAGGATATACTCCTTCTGAAGGATATGGTGGCGGTTCGTCCACACAGAGTTCTACTTCAGGCGGAGGAGGCGGTGCAGGTCAAGCGGGTCAATCAGCACCAAGCACGAGTATCGGCGGAGCTGGAGGAAATGGAAACTCGTCATATTCAGATTGGCTTTATGCTACACAACAAGGAGTTAATGTTGGGGGAACATACTATATTGCCGCAGGCGGCGGAGGAGGCGGTTTTTACAACACAAGTTCGGGTGGTGCAGGTGGATATGGCGGAGGAGGAGGAAACTCTGGATATTCTTCTACCGCAACTTCTGGCGTTGCCAACACAGGTTCTGCTGGCGGCGGTGGGCAAGGTCGGGCAAGCTCTGCAAGCTATGGGTATAGCGGCTCGGGCGGCTCTGGTTTAGTAATCATTCGTTACCCAGTCAACTAACAATATGCTAAATAAACAAATAATGCTATAATATAGAAAGTAACAGGAGGTATAAAATGTCAGATACACCAACAAAGATTATTGTTGATTGCTCTACAGGAGAACAAAAGATTGTTCCTTTGACTCCCGCTGAAATTGCAGCTAACGATCAAGCAGCAGCAGCGGCAGCTACAGCAGCTCAAGAAAAGGCAGCAGCAGACGCTGCGGCAGCAGCAGCAAAAGCAAGTGCGGTAGCAAAGCTATCTTCACTTGGACTTACAGCAGAAGAAATTGCAGCATTAACTGCATAATTTAAAATAACTAAGGAGAAATAAATGGCACATATGGCCGAAATTGATTCAGATAATAAGGTGGTACGTGTTCTTGTTGTATCAGATACAGATGCGGCAGATGGCCACAACTTCCTTGCAAATACTTTAGGTTTGGGCGGAAATTGGATTCAGACCTCATACAATACTCGTGGTGGAGTACACTACGGTGCAGACGGTAAGCCAGATGGCGGAACTCAAATTGGATTCAACTACGCTGGAATTGGATATTCATGGGACGGTACAGGATTTGCTGCACCACAGCCATTTCCATCATGGACCCTAGATAAGACAACCTACACATGGACTGCACCTGTTGCATATCCTACAGATGGCAAGCTTTATACCTGGGACGAAGATAAGAAGTCTTGGGATGAAGTTCCAGCCCCTCAAGCATAATAAATAAAATAATAATGTGATATTTAGCCGCTATTTTACATAGCGGTTAAATATTTTTGTAGCAAAATAACATAGGAGAATAAATGGCTAAAGTAACACCAAAAGAAGATGAAAAAGTTATGAAGTGCTTTACATTTAATGTAAATATGATGATTCACATTTTTGCAGAAGATGAAACTTCAGCAAGAGAGAAATTGGATAAAGAAGGCGGATTTGTAGGAAAAAGAGACGTAACTCTAGAAGACTCTATTATTCTCCATCCTAATAAAAGAAATTTGAAGTCAATTTGATTCCATCCCGCCTTATTTAGGCGGGACTTTCAAATAACCCGATTACATAGTAAAATAGTCTTATGTCATATAAACAAGTAGTTCTCAGGGATAATCCAATAGCATTTTGGCCTTTAAATGGCACATCTAGCTTGAGAACCTATGCAACAATTTTGCTGGAGTATAAGACATATCAAGATTGGCTAGATGCTGAGCCTAACTATGGGGCAGATCCAATTACATTTACATTGCAGGATATATCACAAGGTGGGAACCATGCAGCATATACTTTAGGTTCCCCCAACTTTTTGGACATCTTGCCACTTGCAACACTTTCAAATTATGACACACAACTTGCAGGATGCAAGATAAATTCAACTTCTGAGATTGGCATACAAAACCAATACAGTCCAACAGGAACTGGATCAACACCTCTTTACAACATGTTCTATACAGGAACAGAGAATTTAACTTTTGGTGTTGAAATGTGGTTGGCTTTTGATTCAAACCCGCCAACAGACAATGTTGTTTTCCAAGTACAATCGGGCGGGAGTAGCCCAGAAGTTATTGCTAAAGCCTATATAAACAACGATAAGATTTACTTTACAGTTAATGGAAAAGATAAAGTAGCTGGAACTAATCTTTCATATACAACATATAAGCAGGTATCCTCATGGGATTCACAGATGCATATATTCTTTTACTACTCAAAGGGATCAATTAATATTGGCGTTAACTCGTTGTTTGGACAAGCAACACAAGTTAGCCAGAACTTTATTTGGCACAATTCATATTCATCATCTCCAGAGTATTTTTATAAAATTGGTCCATCAGGATCAAACAACAAGTTTACAATAAATGATCTATCATTCTATGATTATGTTTTGTCAGATAATCAAATCAAGTCTCACATGGTTTGGGGAACTTATGATTCATCCCCGCAAAATTATGTAAAGCAGTCAAGTGGTTTCTTCTTTGATATTAAAGATGACCCCAATATGCTTGCTTATCAAAAAGACTTTACAAATCCAGCAAATTATAGAAGTGGTGTCATTAACAATTTAATTGTTGATAAAACTGGAATGACTTTACAGACTATTCCATCTTTAACAAAAAGGGGATCAGGCACATTAACAGCCTCTAATGGTTTGTCAGTAACATCAACAGCTGGAGCTATGTTCTCAAATCTATCAAAATATTACTCTTTGGGCGGGATTTCAATACTGGGTCAAATAAATTGGACCCTTAACGGAGGTTCATCCCCAGCAACCATCCTAGCTATAGATGGAATTAACAATAATGAATGCCTATATCTAGCTCAAAGCACAGATAACAAACTAACGCTTTACTATCATAACGTAGCTAACTACTACCCGTATTCCTCTACAGACACTATAATTGCTCAAGTTCCAACCGCTATTGCTTCAAACGGAAACTATAATTTTGGACTATCAATAAATAACAATGTTGCAACAATTTATTTATCGGGTAGCAGCTCAGTATCAGGCAATCTTCCAAGCTATACTTATTCTAATTTAAATCTTTATTTTGGTAATCAGTATTCATCTGCAACAACTCTCCCATTATCGGGCAGCATAAGCAATGTTTCAATATTGAACTCATACATTAATCCATCTACATATTCTTTGTACGGATCAAACGATATGCTAACAATACCTTTTATAAGCAGTCTTGCAGTTTCACAGATTGGAACATGGACATACGGAGTTTTATCTTCTCAACTTAACAAGATATTTGGGTCAAGAGTAACTTGGGAAACTGGAACTTCCGATAATTCTGTAGTAAGCTTAAATGAAAGTGTAGTGTTCCAGTACTCCATGGACAACGGCACTACTTGGAATCAAATAACAAATGGCTATCCAGTAACAAAGTTTGCAGATAATTCACAAGTAGCATATCCAGATATAACATTCAGAGCTATCTTATCGGTTCAAGATTCCTCATCCCTACAGTTACCTAGAGTAGATAAAGTTTTGATTAATTTTTATAAGAACCTAGAAATTTTCTCAGATGCGGGAGCTTTCGTATTGGCGCCAAGACAAGGCAGCTACATTGGAGACACTTATTCAATTAAGAATAATTTCTTTAATATTCTTTCACGTACAAGCAATTTTGGCATCAAGGTGGCACAAGTTCAGAATAGTAATTCTGTGGCTACAATTAATACTGTTAATGGAACTGCCACATATCAAACGATAGAGTTCTGGTTTAGATATGATTCTGTAAGCTCAAGTATTGCTCAAACGATATTGGACACAGTAGGTCTATCTGCAAAGCTATATATTGATCCCGCCACAAACATTGTTTATTCAAATGGTTTTTCAAATGTATTTATAAACGGTGTATCTTTAGCTGCAGGTCGTGTATTAAGCCAGGGCGAGGCATATCATTTCGTTTGCGTATATCCAAACCAAACAAACGCACAGATATATTTGGGCGGGGATCAAAGACTACAGACCTTCTCATACGGCACATTTGGCTATATAAGCCTATATCCTTCAGCATTTGCCCAAGGGGATGCACAGACAAGATATTTAGAATTCCTGTCTAGCAATGTTGCACAAGTTACAGTATCATCTAATACTGACAGCATAGGTACAATTGGAGAATATTCAAGCACTGTGACTGGATATAACGGTGGGCAACCAGTTCTGGCATACCCTCATCCCATAAGTATTACCGTATAACTCATTTTTGGCAGCCATATGTTCCGTTTTTAAGACTTAGGTGGTATTATTGGCATATGAGCAAGATGCGTACAACCGTCGTAGAAGAAGTTAATTGGGGCCTTTATGTTTGGCAGATGCCAGATGGTAAGGTTGTTATGGATGAAGAGGGTGCATATTTGAGTATCCCGTCCCTAAAAGGCGATATTCGCCAGATCAAAAAGCTAAAAGACGCAGCAAAGCACTACGGCCTAGAAGATGGAACACCATTATTTATGTCTGGTCACAGACCAGTTACAGATGAAGAGCTTGAAATGCAAAAGCAAAGATTGGAAATGGGGCTTGTTCCAGACGAGCATGACCTTCCAGCTATGATGGATTATGTGAAAGAGATGAGGGAGATGAAGCTTGGATAGAGCTTTATAAAAATATGGCTAATTTAAGAATTGATGACAGTATTGATGAAGATGAGGGTGGTATCACAGTAAAGCTGGATGCCCCATCACACACTATAGAACACGATTTTGGTGACCCGTTTAATGCAACTTGGTCAGATATTAAGAAGGCAGATGGCCTAAGTCCTAATTTCCGTCGTCAAGTAAATAGAATGGAAAAGTCATTTACTGGTGTTGGTGATGCAAAGTCTAAGAAGTTAGATCCGCTTGACCTTACAGGATATTCTCTTTTCCAGATTGTTCAACCTCCTTACAACGTACTGTATTTGGCACAGCTTTATGATATCTCCCCGTATCATCACTCTGCTGTAAATGCTAAAGCTGCTAACGTTGTCGGGCTTGGATATAAGTTTGAAAACACATGGGCAACAACTGCAAAGATTGAAGAAGTAATGGATCAGCCTAAAAAGCTTGACAAGTTGCGTTCAAAGCTTGAAGGCCTTAAAGAAGAGATGCGGGAGTTCCTAGAATCTCTTAACTCTGATGATTCATTTACAGAGACAATGAAAAAGATCTTCATTGACCTAGAATCAACAGGAAATGCTTATCTTGAAGTTGGTCGTACATCAACTGGTAAGATTGGCTACATTGGTCATATTCCTACAACAACAATGCGTATTCGCCGTCACCGTGACGGATTTGTTCAAGTTGTTTATAACCGCTACACATTTTTTAGAAACTTCGGTGATACCGAGACCCCAGATCAGATAGGTACTGATCCCCAGCCAAACGAAGTAATTCACTTTAAAGTATTTACTCCGTCAAATACCTACTATGGCATTCCAGATGTTTTGTCTGCTAAGAATGCAGTTGCTGGTGATGAATTCGCACAGCGATTTAACTTGGACTACTTTGAAAACAAAGCTGTGCCTCGTTACATTATTACCGTAAAGGGAGCAAAGCTTACAGCAGAATCAGAGCGTAAGTTGCTAGAGTTCTTCCAGACGGGGCTTAAAGGAAGAAATCACAGAACCCTTTATATCCCTCTTCCATCAGATGGCGAGCAAGGTCGTGTTGAGTTTAACATGGAGCCAATTGAAGCGGGAATTCAAGATTCTTCGTTTAGGAACTATGCGGTAGAAAACAGAGATCGTATTCTTTTGTCTCACCGTGTTCCAGTATCAAAGCTTGGAATGCCTGCAAACGTTTCGTTGGCTAATGCTAAAGATGCTGACAAGACATTTAAAGAGCAAGTATGTCGTCCACGTCAAGAAGAACTTGAGTTTAAGATTAATTTAATTATCAAGGAATTTACTGATGCGTTCAAACTTCAATTTAACGAACTTGCACTTACAGATGAAGAGACTCAATCTCGTATTGATGACCGTTATCTGAAGGATCAAGTTATTACTCCTAACGAAGTTCGTGCACGTCGTGGAATGGCTCCACTTGAAGGCGGTGATGCAGTGTTGGTTATTAATCCTAAAGCAGCACAAGATGCAGCATCAGATGCAAGTGGTAATAAAGCCAGAAGCCAAGACCGTGTGCTAAATGCACCTGATAAAATGGGCACGGGTCGTGCTCCAAAGGGTGAGGGAAGACAACAGGCATAACAAATGTCTACAGCAATAGACGTTTTAAATGTTGCTAGAAGCCAAATAGGTTTTGTTGAAGGACCAGTAAATGAAAATCCATATGGAATTTGGTATGGTATCCCAAATGCAAGTTATTGTGCCATGGGTATTAGCTGGTGTTTTGCACAAGTTGGACTGTCTTCTTTAGTCGCTGCACAAACTCCAAAAGGTTTTGCATATTGTCCTGCAGGACTTGCATGGTTTCAAAGACAGGGTGCAGTTGTAAACAAATATCAAGCACAACCTGGAGATCTTGTTTTCTTTTCTTGGGGCTCGGGTGTAGCAGAGCATGTTGAAATTGTTGAAGCTGCATCTGCAGATGGATTAACAACAATTGGTTTCAATACAACTGATAAAAATACAAAAGAAGCAGCAAATGGCGGAGGGTGCTACAGAGAACACCGTCCATATCTTTATGTTATGGCAATTGTAAGACCTAAGTATCCAGTGCCTCTAAAACCTGTTTCAAAGGGTGTTACAAGTAAAAAAGCTACGGCAGGTGTAGCAGCTACTGGAACAGCCGCAGCAGGCGCTGCAGCAGCTTTACATGGCACTCCAATCACAACCTCGGGAACAACACCAACACCCACTCCATCACCTACAGTATTTGTAGCACCACCTTTTCCTACGAGTGCAACAGCTTTTAATTTAGGGCAAAAAAGTGATGCTGTTATGGCTGTAGAAAAAGCACTGTTAAAGGCGGGACTGCTTCCAAGTAATTATGTAACTGGAATAATGAATAAACAAACACAAGCGGCATTAGTAAAGTATGAGGCAAAGCAAGGAATTAAAGTTACAGGTACGCTGCCACAAATTATATATGATGAATTAAAGGGATCACTATGAGCCTAAAACACCATTTTAAGTTCAGTGTTGCAGATGCTAAACAGCTAGGTATAGCCTTTGTAGGTGCAATTTCAGCCTGGGCAGCCACGGGATTTCAGAGGGATATAGCCCATCTAATGTATCCAATTGTTGGTTTTATAACAGGAGGCCTGGCATCCCACAACTCTATGGCTAACCCAAATGTCACTCCAGACTCACACATAGTAACTCCTTATGTCTCTAACATAGAAGATCACAATCCTGGGGTTCCTACCCCAGTTGAACAAAACTATAAACCAGAGGGGGCGGATGTCAAAAAAGTCATCCAAATCAATAGCGGAATTATAAAATAATTTTTACCGAAATTATGACTTATTTATAAAACTTGCTATTATTTATTTACATATGGACATTCAAAAAACTTATTGGCAAAACAGCGAATCTTCAACAGCCTTGCATTTTCCTATTACCAAGGTTGACAAGGAGAAGCGTCTTGTCTCAGGATTTGCGTCACTAGATAACGTTGACCGCCACGGAGATATTGTAACGGCGGATGCAAATAAGAAAGCCTTTGAAAGATTCAGAGGAAATATCCGTGAGATGCACGGGCCAACAGCAGTTGGTAAGATGGTTAAGTTTAAGCATGACACATTTTTTGATCCAGAGACTCAGAAGAAGTACAACGGCGTATATGTAACTGCCTATATTTCAAAGGGTGCACAGGATGCATGGGAGAAGTGCCTAGATGGTACTTATTCAGGTTTTTCTATTGGTGGAAACATCAATGATGCAAAGATGGAAAAAGTTGACGGGGAGAACGAAACTCGTCGTGTTATCCATGATTATGATTTGCACGAATTGTCATTAGTTGATTCACCAGCAAACCAGCTTGCAAACTTTTTTTCTATTGAAAAGAATGTAGATGGAAGCACATTTGTTAAAGGAATGGTTGCAGACATCACACTAGAAAATGTATTCTGGTGCAAGCAAGATGAAGTTGCATCAACATCAGAAGCTATGTCAAAGGATTGCGTTGTATGTGATGCACCTATGACAAATATTGGTTGGGTTGAGCAAAAGGATTCAGAGAAGTTTGAAGCAATTGAAAAGGTAATTGATTCTTATTTCAAGAAAGATGATGCACCAACATCCGCACACGAAGCTGGCGAGACAGCTGCACCAGGTTTGGCAGGTAATGTCATTGATAGCAACGCTACCATTAATCTTTATCCTGATCAAAATAGCAAGAAAAAAGTCACGTTTGAAGACGGACTTAAAAAGAGTGAAGAGATTTCGCTCAACGAAGGAGGTAACAAAATGACAGAAAATACAGATGCAACAATTGAGAAGTCAATTGATGTTGAGACTCCTGCCGAAGAAGTTTCATCTGTTTCGGAGATTGCAGATACTACAGTTGAAAAGGCTGCAGAGATTTCTGAAGTTGAAGATACACTTGATTTTGAGAAGATGGTTTCAGACCTTAAAGCCTTCTTTGGTGAGTCACTAGAAAAGTCCAACACTAACTATGCTACACACGCAGCAACAGTAGCGGACATGTATAACATTGTTAACGAGGCCAGAGCTGAAATGGCTCGTTTGTCCAAGGCATATGAGGATATCCAGAAGGCAAATGAAGATCTCGTTACAAAGTACGAAACCTTGAGTAAGTCAGTAACAGATATGTTCGGAAAGATTGAGTATGTTGATCATCAACTCAAGAATTTTGAATCTGCTACTGCAGTTCAGAAGTCCATTGGGGTAGAAGCTCCAATGGGTCAAACAAAACCAAAACAAAGTATATGGCAAGGTGCTTTCCTCAGTGCTTCTAGCATATAAAAAAATACAGAAAAAATAAGGTGGTGAAATAAAAATGAGTAATGAACTTCTACAAAAAGTAATTGATACTACGGACCTCGGTTCTTCAGCAGTCAATGCATCTACAGACTCTGCTACCCTTTCAGGTAACGGTCTCCTATATCCAGATCAAGCTAACCGCTTCTTGGATTACATGTGGGATGCAACAATCTTGGCTAAGACAGCCCGTACAATCCGTATGCGTTCAAACACAACCGAGATTGATCGTGTTGCTGTTGGACAACGTATCATGACCGTCGCACAGGAAGATAACCCACGTAACTTCGTGGCAAGTGGTGATAGCTATACAAACGCTAACAGCACAACTTTCTCTGCACAAAATGCTACATTTAACAAGGTATCTCTTACAACACGCAAGCTCCGTCTTGACTGGGAACTTTCAGCAGAGTCTCTTGAAGACAATATTGAAGGTCCAGATCTAGAGGATCACATTGCACGTCTTATGGCTACCCAGGCTGGTAACGATATTGAGGAT
>Ga0208386_1000098_pt1 | contig 27583 bp, 45 predicted proteins | sample CryBogCBH16Oct07_FD_185510 | JGI IMG/M metagenome (GOLD analysis project Ga0208386, IMG submission 185510) | Freshwater microbial communities from Crystal Bog, Wisconsin, USA - CBH16Oct07 (SPAdes) | ecosystem: Environmental > Aquatic > Freshwater > Lake | place: Crystal Bog, Wisconsin, USA...
CTCGAGGACGGCACGGGCGTTGCCAATCATTTCTTTGTAGCTGGGCGTTTCATCAAAGACATTGTCAAACGCAGAGTTGATCTCTTCGATGACAGTGACAAGACTAGTAGCTACCTCACGGTAACCATCTGCCTTCTTCTTGATGACGCGGATCTTTTCGTGAAGAAGATCACCCATCTTGTCCACATTCTCGATGAGATTCAACATCCCAAGCGCGTTCTCACGCAGCTCCTCGATGTCAGTCATCTCAGTATAAGCGACACGCAGATGCTTGATCTGGTCGGGGATTGTATTGGTTGTCATAGGTTCCTCTCCTAGTTAGCCCAGTGGTCTTGGTGACCACATGGTTGCTTGGTGCCATCACAGTTAGGGTGATGTTCTTCGTGCATAGCGAATGGTGCACCAAGAATTTTGTTAGCCTCAGTTTGCATGAGGTCATACATAATGTTCAACTGCTTAACCGCAAGCCGTAGGCCAATCGGGAAAGCAACTTGAATCTGCTTGAAGTCATCGGGGTCAGGGTTGGGGCTCACTAACACCTTCATCACTTCGACGAAGGGATCCATGATCTCACCCATCTCAACAGCCCAGTCTTTAACAGAGTTGAGGAAGTCAGCGTGAGCAATACGTGCCTCAGCTGCCTCGTCAAGCTGCAGATCAATACCAAAGTCTTCCGACATACTTACTCCTTGATGCTATTGACATACCCCATTTGGTATGTCAGGTGTTACCTGAGGGGGCCATTGCTGACCCCCCCAGGCGTTTTAATACCGGTACTTACCGAGAAGGAACTCGCGGATAGGACCGGCAGGCTTGTTGATAAGCTTGCCACGCTTGAACATCGCGACAGCCTCTGCAACAGAGGGGATCATGATGATACGGTGCTTCTTGATAAGCTTGGCACACATACCAACAGTGACAGCACTCTGACCACCAGTGTTAGAGTGTACTTGACCGTCACTGATCCAGACCATCTCCTCACCAAACTTACGGTGACGGATACCCCAAGTGAGAGCCGTACCGTCGACACCGTTACCGCCGCCGCCGATGTTACCGATCTCCTTGACACGCCAGCCACGGTTGGCAAGGATCCAGGCGTTGGGCTCGTCGTCGCCCACATCGCTGTAGGCAAGGATGATAGACGCGGGACAGACATCGATGATGTCATTGAGATCCTGCTCGGTCAGGCTCATGGAACCTGAGATGTCAACAATGACAACACCGCCACGCACCTTGACCTTGCGACGGAAGACACGACGACTAGGGTCAGTCAGCATACGCGATGGGTTACCGATGCTACGACCGATCTGGGCTGCACGCTTCTTACGACGCATGTAACCGTCGACCTCGACAGACAACGGCAACGAGTCGTCGATACGCAACGGACCGTAACCGTTCTCGTCGTGAGGAAACTCGAAGTGGTCAGGCACGTCGTCAGTATCCAAGTCGGATGCCTGAGGATCATACTGACCACGCTGAAGAGTCTCATCGTCGGGCTTACCGTAGTTCTTGGCAAGCTCGTCTTCCTCGCCGCGCTTGATGTCCTTGATGTCCTCGGGCGCCTCGTACCCGTCAGACAGGTAACGCACTACCTCATTGGCAATGTTAAGGGAGTTACGGAACCCGTTGGGACCCATGTTACCTTCACCGAAGTCGATGGGACGAGTGTCACCAAGCTGAGCAGCTGGACGGTTGAGCATACCAGCGACACGCTTGTTGAGGTTACGCAGCGTCTTGGACCAGTCAGGGTTGACGGAACGAATGCCTGCAGCAAACGAATCGAAACCCTTGGTACCTGCGTTGAGTATGGTGTACTCAACGGCTGCGTCCCACGCCTGAGGAGAGTTAGCAGTAGCAAGACGCTTACCGCGAGTCTTCTCAGAACCGTCAGGCTCGTTGTCGATGCCACGCACCTTGGCGAACTGCTCGGTGATAGCGTTGACACGTGCAGTCTCAGCAACACGAAGCACGTTGCTGCTGATACCGTTGGAGCTGTAGTTCTTGGCTACAACGTCGTAGAACTCCTTGTTGAGAGGAGATACACGTGCACGAACTAGCTGCTGGAGCTGAACACGCTGGGCATAGCTGTCCCCCCGAAGAGGGACAGCCATGACACCAGACGCGAAGTCAACACCAACACCCAGGTCGCCGTGAGTGTCGACCACCTGCCATTGGATAGGCGCGGGTAGGTCGTCACGGAACGACGTGACTACGTTCGGTAGTGGAGCTACCGGCTCGTTGGGGATGTTGTTGTTGTCGGTCATGATTAGAGCGTGACCTCAGGGGTCAGCGTGCCAACCTGCAACGCACCGACGATAGCAGCTGCAAGGTCCTTGCCGAAGACCATGTTGGCTGCACGCATCGGCGTGAAGTTGGGAGACTTACGCAACGTCTCGAATGCGTCGAACGCACGGAGAGAAGCGCGAGCGTTACCCTGACCAGCAACAACAGCGGCTGCGAGCTGCTGCAAGTTCTCAGGCAGCTTGAGCAACGCAGCTGGGTGAGCAGCGTCGATCTTGATGCAGACCGGGAAGCGGTCCTTGAGAGCCTGAGGCAACTCGTTGGGGTCCTCGATGTTGGAGGTCATGATGGCTGAGAAGCCCTCACGCGGACGATAGATCTCGCCAGTGTCAGGGTGCATGTAGGATGCAGACTCAGGGCTGTCGAGGAACGCAAGGAGATCAGCGAACACGTCGCTGCCTGCCTTGTCGATCTCGTCAACAACCAAACGACCACCGACAACACCGTTACCAAGCCAGGCACGCAGAGCAGCACCAGGCTTGAACTCGAAACCACCTGCCGGGTTGGGCATGTGACCGCCACCGACATGGAAGTTGGTCATGTCTTCCGTGCAGATGAGACGGAATGAACCGCCGACGGTGTCGCCCCAGTGCAGAGCGTTGTACGTCTTGCCGATGCCGGGAGCACCGATGAGAAGCACACGCTTGATGCCAGCCTCGAGGACGTCCTCGAAGTCCTGCCAGCACTGCGGGACGGGGATGTTGTTGAAAGTAGCGTTAGCCACGGTATTCTCCTATGGTTTGATAACGATGCTTAGGGTGCACCGGGACACTCATTTGTGTACCAGCACTGCAGGTGGGACTCGAACCCACATAACCCATGTCGTCCTGGGTGCTCTACCTATTGAGCTACTGCAGTCACCATTACCTAGTTGGTAATGCTTGCAACAGCGTGGATGGTTACTTCACCCAGACGCTTGTTGTGACGTACGTGGCACGTCTTGTAGCCACGATTACGCGCAGCAGCACGCACGTAGTTGCTGAAGGCATCCTGAGTTACCTTGGGGAAGTTGGGCAGCAAAGCCTCAATCTCCTTGTAGGTAAAGGATTGAACCTCACCATCGAGGGCAACATCGAGGAAGGACTGAGCGTATATGGTCTTCCAGTTGATGTCAGCCTTGCTACGTCGTGTGTACGTGCGCTCCTTCTTGACCTTCGGTTTGGTTTTAACAGCTACCGGAGTAGAGGTTGGCTCATCGTAGACGACGACGTCATCAACGTAGTCCTCGTAGTCATCCATGTCACGCATGTCCTTGAGGATGTCATCAATCTTGTCAGCAATAGTGACCATGAATTCTTCCTCAACGAACTCGCTGACTCGTGCCATCTCATCGATAGTCGGAGGACGACCGTGAGCTGCAACAAACAACGCACTAACCGAGAGCTGCTCGAACTCGCGGATGATTTCGCTGAAACGGGGTGATTCTTGCATTGGATTTCTCCTTGGTGCTAAGTGGGGGGGCAGCCCTTTTGCTACCCCCCCGGTACTGCGGGTACTGCGAACTTACTTCTTGTTACTGCCAAACATGCACGCCACCCCGATGATCAGGATGAAGAACACGAGAGTGAATGCCATTACTTGTCGCGATCGCGATCAAAAGCATTGCGCACTGCATCGATGAAGGGTTCGACGTCAGTTTCCATCAACTCAATGCTTGACTTGGGTTCGTACCCACGGGTGATAATCTGCCAAGCCCAGCGCAGACGACCCCATTTGGCCTCGCGGTATGAGTCACCCCAGAACTTGATGTACAAGATGCGGGTGTCGGTGTCCCATTCCAAGTACTGAAACTCGTACAGGTGATCGTGGCAGAGACATTCAAGAATGGTACCGTGATTGGTAAGCATTCCTTGCTCGTCGAGGTGGATAATTTTCTTCATTGGTTCTCCTTTACCAACGGACGCAGCCACGCCCGTTGCGTGGTGCTCGTGTTTGAAGCGGTGTCAAGTTTTTCAGTACACCTTGTATATCTACATCATCATCATCTTCCTCTTCTTCTTCCTCGTCGACAACCTGGTCAGCCATTGCACCAATCTTACGAAGAGCAGCAACTATGTGCTCCATTGTGTAAACCTCAGTGACATTCATGTCAATCTCTTCGTCCATGAATGTTTCATCCATGTTGAGTACGGGTGGGATGAACGAGTCATCCGGGTCGTTGTTACTTGGCATTACAAACACGCTGGCCCTCCTTAAGGGGTTGTGGGAAACGCTTGGAGTTAGTTAGCTGCTTCTAGCAGGGCGATGATGTGGTCGGGAGAGTCCACCCAACCCTCTGTACGCTTCTTGTGCTCAAGGAAGTTCAACATCTCCTTGTTGTCACCCAAGTAAAAGTGTACGGCGTATGTTTTGTCATGCGGATCAGAGATCAAGTAATCCGCAGACCACACTGGGTCACCCTTGGACAACGAGTCCATCTTTGCTATGTTGTTGATGTGTGGCAAGTTGCCCGCCTCCAACATATAGTCAATGATGTCAACCATGCTGTTGAGTTCATCTGCCTCCTTGGTCGTGGTGAACTGAGCCATGGCAGTGACCATGTCTCCGTCGCTTATCAACGAACCAAAGATGCAGATGACAACCTGGTCTTCAAAGCCCGTGGTGTAGAACGGTTTGTTCTTGTACTTAGCCATTAGTTATCCCCCTTACTCTTCATCCAGTTAGCGAACTCATTCGCTAATTCAATGGCCTCTTGTGACTTGATGTACGTCTGAATCTTATTGTTCAGCTCGACACTGACACCGAATGCTTCCTTGATCTGGTCAATGGTCATGTCCAATCCCTCGGGCATCTCCTCACTGAACTGCTCGAAGGCACGCTCCAATGCCATGTGCGTTACTTCATAGGCCTTCATGATGACAGACATGTCTGAGTCATCGAATCCAGCACTTACCAGTCGTTGTGTGTTTAACGCCATATTAGTTTTCCTCCTCAAGGAAATTCGTCAGTGGTTGTCCACTGAAGTCTTGCATTGCTTCATCGGTACCGCATGGTGAACAGATAGCTGTTATATTGTCTAAGCGAGACAAGGCAGGGAAGCCACTGAACAGCTCTTTACAACGTGGGCACATAAGTTTGTATGCTGTGTCCCAGTTGTCACCCTTATACTCAGTGAACTCAGGGTGATATACATAGAAAGGCCTGGTGTCATCTGGGTCGGTCAACTTTTGGAAGGCAAGTATCTTCTTCACCACAGGCATGTTGCGATAGTATGCTACCGTGTAGTCTGTTGTGTTGGCGATGCTGGGATCACGTTCAACCATGTAGGCTAACCGTTGAATGTGGGCAATAAACTCACCCATCATCGTACGAACGTGCTCCTCAGTGAAGCCAACCTTTTCCATGTCGTCATGGTAACTCATTGCTATTCTCCTTCTGCTACTTCACGTAGCTCTTCACGTAGCACCTGTTGCTTACGTACTCGACGCTCCCACTGGTGTGTGGTTTGTTTCTGAAGTGGGTCGTCAGTCCACCAAGCACGAAAAGGATTGCCCTTCTTGTCTGCTCGTAGAGTGCGTTTCTTGCCCTTGCGTGCTTCGTAGTTAGGCCAAGCAACGCTGCTAATTGTAACGCCTGGGCGTTCTTGCTCTTCACGTTTAGCGATAAGCTCAGCCCACCACATCTTGGACTTGGGTTTGTATGTCCTACTCAACAGTCATCCCTTTCTATTACGGTCTCGACCTCATCCTCGTAAGGATAAGTTACATCGAGTTCAACCTCGTTGACATAGTAATGACGCTCGCCAGCCCAGTTGTCGAGGATGTCATGCCAACTCCAGGCATCCTTGACTAGCTTGTCGGCTACATCTTTGTCAGTGAACACACCCAATACCTTGGATGGTTCACCGCACTCGAGGCAACCGATTTGCATAGCTACGTATAGCGTGGTCATCGGGCACCTCCTTTCTTGCCCACGTGAAGCTGACGCGTACCCGGGCACAGGATACGGTCATCCTTCTTACTAACGTAGACCATGTTGTCTGCGTCGTAGAAGACTGGCTGGTTGCAGTGAGTGCAGGTCATACTACTTACGGCGAGCCTTGAACTCAACGTTGCGGACAATGTACTTGATGTACAAGCAACGGTTGTCGTTAAGCCAGGTCAACGCGGGGTTGATGTGGCGAGGCAACACCTGAATGCACTCGAGCCCAGTCGCGGGGTACTCTGCAACAGTGAGACGCTCATCGTGCTCACCGCCGGGGTACAACTCCTGGTTCTTGTTACGGATGTTCCACTGGATCTCCTCGTGGTCAGAGAAGAACTCCATGACCTCAGTCATGTTGCCGAACAACTGTGGAACCACCGTCCGGGAGACGAGGAACTTGTCGTTGTACGACCGAGAGACCGTGGGACGACCGTCCTTGTCGACGTTGTCGAACTGACAGCCGAGCACAGACACCAAGCGGGTGTTCTCGGAGATGAATGGGGCGGTGATGCTTACTTCCAAGGCTGAATTAGCCATAAGATACTCCTTAAAGTATCTAACACCGGTACACCGACTTGGTATACCTGACGGGGAACTACCACAAGGATAGAACCCATACCACACCCAAACCTAGGCTTGGATGTAGTATGCATCCTATACTTACGTATAGAATACAATGTTAGGATAGTAGCTATGTAAGCCATACAAATGGAACTATAGCGCCTAACAGAGAACCCTGCGTTTGTGTCAACAAACGTCAACTTTTCATAGACCCCCCTCACTAGATGTTTCACGTGAAACATTAGGCTCTGGTTCAAGGTACAAGCGTTCAATGATAGGCTTAGCACCTACATACTCACAGAGAGCATTGTGGAGCTCAGCAATGGGACGGAGCTCATGCTTGGGCAGGCTCCATGCAACCATGTCGCTCATGAATTTTTCATCAAGCGCCTGCACAATGAGTTTGAGTTCCTCATCGGTGAATGAGAATGTTTCACGTGAAACAATTGGATTAGACATTAGTATCCCTTCCTAATAGATACATACTTAGAGCTACGGCTCCTAACGATATGGATACGGATACCCATAAGCTTAAAACGGACATTAACGCGCATTGATCCTCCTTAGATGTAGTGAAACGCGTGGAGTTAGCTCTAGGTTAGAGCTTGAGGAATGTTTCACGTGAAACATATGCTTATGCGAACACATATGTTTCACGTGAAACAATTTACCTATGCCTTAGTCGGCGTAGGAGTTGGCCTCACGGATGAAAGCATTGTCCACCACTGTGAAGGTGAGACGGCTGAGGCCCATGCGCTTGCGCCCCTTGAACCCCGCTGGGTGCTGCTTGAACCGCTTGACTCCGTACCACTTGCGCAGGAAGACCCGTGCCCCTGCTTGGGTGGTGAATGTGTCACCCATCAACCGTGCGTCGATGAGCTTGCCGAGACGTGTCTCGACTGCAACAATCTGGAAATCATCCATGATTGCTCCTTTCAACTGGATACCTACTTGGTACCTCAGTAGTACCCCAGGCTGGTTTTGCACCATACACCAACATCGTGTGCCTGGGGTCCACCTTAACCCCGGTTAGGGGAGGTAGTTTTGGTCACCGGTCATACCTCAGGACCGGCCAGGATTACTCCTGGATAGGGGTGACTACAGCTTCGTCAGCTGCAGCCGTTGCTGCCTCGATGGACAGTGCCTTGAGAGTCTTGAAGACCTCCCAGAACAGCAGCTGTGGGATACGAGCCAAGTGGTACTTGGTGTTGTACTCCACGCCGTTCAGCACACGCTTGTACGAGTCGAGGATGCCCGACGTGCGAACGTCAGCAACAACCTCGTCGTAGGGAGCGGTGTCACCGAGCCACACGGCCTCGAGAGACGAGTCACCCTTGTAGAGGTAGAACTCGCCGTCCTCCGGGCTGACGTACAGGCGGTTCTCCAGGGAGACTGACGCCTTGCTGTTCAGCGAGAGGTTCGGGGTCGTGCGGTACCCATCGTGGAGACGCTCGTCAACGACTGAGAACAGGTAGTAGTCCCAGCCAGTGACAGGCGTACCAGGGTACGGGTCGTTGAGAAGACCCGACTCGATGGTGAACGTACGGCGTACGACAAGCCCAGTGGACTTGAAGTGCTCCGCAGCGTTGACCACGTCGTCACCCTGGATGCTCACCGCTACGTCAGCAACGTGCTGGCCGTAGTACAGAGAGGCAGCGGTGTAGACGTCGAACTTGCGTCCGATGCCGTAGTCCGCAGCATCTGCAGCAGCAGCGACTGACTCGATGAACAGGTCGTCGAACGACTTGTCCAGGGTAGACAGCTGGATGAACTGCGTCGAGTCGGACAGCAGACGTTCCTTGTCGATGAACGACTTGGACCGTGCTGCAATCACGTCGCGAACAGCGATCCGTGTGCTAGCGTTGAGCTCCCCGAATGAGGTAGCGTTGAGGTGGAAGTTAGGCTTTGTCGCCATGGCTTACTCCTAAGTGTTTAGTGCACGAATCCGTCGTAGCTCACGGTATAGGTGCCACGATTACCTCCGTGACGTGAGGGCCATACTGGTATTTCTATGCACTTCGCATGCATACAGGAGCGAGATTGGCACACCCCGCCTGGTTTACTCCCGAGTACGTGTCGTGTACTCTTGGTGGCATACTATTTATATTGCGCCGTATACCAGGGCGCATACTGCGATGACTACTTAGTCACGGTCCTTGGGGGACTGGACCTTGAGGTAGTCAGTACCGCAGACCTTGCAGACTGGGCCGCTTGTGCACCAGTGCGAGAGCTTGCGGGTGGTAGTCGTCTTTGCACGAGACTTCTTGCTGGCCTCTTCGATCTTGCGAAGCTCGCCTGCCCGTGCCTCGATGAGCGAGAGGATCTCCGGACGAGTCTCCGGAGTCGGCTGCTCCGTGAAGACCCGACGCTTGTGCTTGACGGTACGGACCTGAACCTTCAGGTCGTTGCTACCTACATGTGGGATTGTCTCCCACTTGGTGGCCTTGGCCATGTTCCCTCCTCAGGGATTGGTACTGCACACTGGCACCTTGCCAATGCTCTGCCCGAAAGCATACTTACACCCACCGACACACCAGAATTCGATGTGCCGGTGAGTGTCATGTACGACCTCGGACTAGAGGTAGTCCAAGTACGTGATGGTGAACACGTACGAAGCTCGTCCCAGGTTGGGAACGCGCCCCTTGATCACCACAGGGCCGAACTGATTGGTGACCTTCTCCCACACGATGGGAGCGTGGATGGTCCTCTCAGCCGCCACGATGGCGTCGTTGATGGTGCTGAAAGAGCGAGCACCGGTGGGTGGGACAACCTGAGTGATCTTGTCAGGACCAGTCAGGGACAAAGTGATTGCCTGCATGGCAACCCTCCTTTGATTGTGGGGTGGATCAGATCCCCGCTTGATCCGTGGCAGAGTACAACGCCCCCTGCCAGGGCACTCTTACTACCGCCTGGACAACTTGCCAAGCATCCGCATCCGCAACACTTGCCACAACGAAAGCTTCTTGGTCGGGTAGCAGTCGCATCCGCAACACTTGCAACAACCACACTCGTAGTGGTCGTCATAGGAATTTAGATCCCACTCACGATTGACGTAGTAGCTGACATCCTCCTCGAGGACTCGAGTTGCTTCGAGCGCCTTCTGGAATTGCTTTTCCGTTTTCTTACTCACTGTAATCACCTCCTCTCAAGTGCCATGACACGACCGTCATGGTCACTGGGTCCGATTGACCTGTTAGTGGTGCTTAGCCCTAGCAGTCAGGGCAGTCGCACTCGTAGTACCCATCAAGGTCGAACGGACCATCGTCCTCCGCACCTGGCTCGTAGTCTTGGTCAACCTCAGGCTTGACATCGTCTGACTCTTCGACGTCGTCACTGGCAGCAGCATCAACAGCGATGATACGACCAGTGAACTCGTCTTCACAACCCACACAGAACAATGAGTCTGCGTGAGCGCACGGATTGATGTTGCACAGAATGCATGCATCAAAACGAATTGTGTTAGCAACAGTCACGGTGTCTCCTTTCTTTCTTTACCGGTCAATGACTCTAGGGATGTAGGGCTCGAGTCAAAGAAGTTGATAATCTTGCGCAGGAAGGCAATGATTACCCTACACTAGGCTTAAAATAGGATGGCAAGTTTTGGGCATTTTGAATACTAGGTGCACTAAAATAGGGGGCCAAGAAGGGGGCATAGAGTGTCGTTAAGGGGCTTAATGGTTGCTAGAAAGAGCATTATGAAAAAATCGCGGGGGGCCTAAGACCCCTTTTGCAATACTAAGTGCACTAAAGTAAATAGAAAACCCCCCTCCAGGACTTTCCTAGAGAGGGGCTTTCAAGTTGCATACCAACCACACACACCATTGTTTGTTTGGTAAAACCAGTATAGCACGTTTAACAATGTAAAACCGCAGGTTTTTTATAATAGTGAGTAGCGATTGTTCTATTTACTGAGGTACACCATGCCATTTATTACAGATCCACTAGAGCCTCGGTACGCACATGCTGAGGATGGCGATTCTACGCCTGATGAGATGAGTCAATTTGAGCCATGTGAGTGTGGGTCTAACAACCCTGACTGCCCAGAGTGCCACGGTACGGGTCTAAAACGCCACACAGTCGACGTAAACATCGAGGGGCTAGACAACCTATCCCCAGAGCGTCTTGAGGCTGTTAGAGGCATCATTAGAAGCGAGCACGAGAACATTAACGACGCAATGCGTAGAACACAAGATAGTGCGGAGCGCATGAGTGGTGGCGTTAGAGACAACATGCAAACAGTACAAGAGGTGAACGCGCTCTTAAAGGGTATACAAAAGAGCAAGGAAGATCGCGGGCATATCCATGGTCCCCAGTGCTCACACGATGGCGCTCCAGACCACGGAGGGTACTCACGTCTAACCGCACAGGACGAACACCAACCATTTGGGTACAAAGGCATGGAAGAGCACGAACAACTTCACCGTAAGGTTCGTGACATGAACGAACGTATTGAGAACCCAATGGCTCAAGAAGAAGTCGACGCTCAATACAAGGGCAACCCTGCATGGCTTGATCGCTCACACTTAGGTTCGTGGAATAAGCGTTACGCTGCTGAAGGATTCAACCCATTCCACTGGGGGCAAGTTGTAGGTAGCCACGGCAGTGATGATCTTTACTGGAAGCTTCACGTACCATTGAAGAGCGGTGTCCGTTACCTTAGTACACACTTTAACCCTAATACGCTTGATAAAGGTTCTACTAGCATTGCATTCCCTAACTCTGACGCAGGTGTAATTGATAGATCCGATGAGTCTAATAGTGGCATAGTTGATAGAAAGAACAGCCACCAAGAGGCTAGAAGAGCTCATGCTGAGATTTTGAGAGACTTCATTCTTCACCACAATGGTGAACTTCGTACCGCTGACGAGTACGACAGCGTACAACACTAGAACCCTTATAATACAAGGAAATTGTAAATTCGGAATCGGAAACGGCGGCTCAACGGAAGGGCGCGCGTCGTTTATACTAAATGCTAACCACTAAGAGGTAATATGGCAACTTTCAATAGTTCCAATACAAAGATTTCTGCTGCTGTCCCAGAAGAGATTGCTGATTTTACTACGCGAAAACAGTATAAAGAAGTAGCATCTAAAGGTATTGACCACATGCTCTATGGAAGAGCAAGAGCATACCTAGATGATTTTGGACATTCATACCAAGGTTCGGTAGATGCTACTCTTAACAGACCTGACCATGTCCGTTTTGCAGCAGACCACAAAAGAGTAATGGAAGTTCATAAAATTGGGATGCCCATGGAAGATTACCTCCAGGCGCATGATGAATTGTGGGATGGTGGTTCACAAGAAGGTCGTGTAAACCACGATAAAATCGTAAAAGATTTTATAACATCTAATAAAGTATCTCTTCCTGCTCCTACTGTTAAAGATAAGAGTTCTAAGAAAAAAGGTCGTTCTGTTAGAAAGTTTACTGGCCTCGAGCGTGACGAAGATCCTAACATTCACAGTGGTTTGACTGTTGTTTATGACGAGGGTAGTGGTCACATGATCCACAAGCAGCACCCTGATTACTACCATGTCCCCGCTGCTGCTGAAAACGTAGCCAATCACTACATCAGACGACACGTTAGATATGGTGACACTGAAGAAGATCACGCCGATGCTGTACGCCTGTTTGGTATCTCTAAGAACAAGCAAGGTGAATGGTATTACGACAGAAGTAGATCGTTGCTTGCCAACACACCTACTTTGGGTGATGACATGCAGATCCCCATCCGATCTAAGGTGTGGAGAGCAAATCCACGTGAACAGGGTGGTAGCTTTATTAGGCGTGGTATGAAAATTGCCCACCTTATTGCTAACCCTGAGACTATTTGTGGTTATGATCCTACTGGTGAGTGGTCACAAGATCCTAGAGACCAGCAATTCCACAAGGATAACTGTAGCTCAAGCGCACACGCACCTGGTTGCAACATTGACAAAAAAATGATTGGTCAATATAAGGGTGACAACGGCATTGTATACATGGCTCAACCCCTGAAGGTCATGAATGAAGCACAGAGTTTTATGCGAGATGGTATTTCTCACCTGCTGGCACAAAACAAGTTTGACGTTCCATCCTACTTTGACCTCATGAAGAGTGCTTCTCAGTACATTCACGGTCGTTTTAACAAGGCATCAGACCCCACACCAGATGGTAGAGACTACCATGGCATTAAGCAAGGGGCACAACCATGGTTTGGTCAAAATCACATCAATGGTTTGATGAACAATGTTGATGATTCTTACGAAGTTGATCCTGGTAGAGCCAAGGGTGAGCTTCATGAATCATTTAAAAGACGACTTGGTGAGTTGAGAACAGCTAGATATGTTGCTTGTTTCTGCCCATACTGCGCTATTGATGGTCAAAAAAGACTTGGTTCACAGTGGCATGACGTTCAACACCACGAAGCAGCAGCTAATAGTTCTGACAAAAGAGTTGTTGACTCCTATTTTCACCTTGAACAAGACAACAAGGGCAACGTTGTTAGCCAAGGTTTCCACCTGAATGACCTTCCTGACGATAATGGATCTATGCAAGAGTTTGGTGAACGAGGTAAGCGTACTCCTCACCGAGCATTTTTCCATGATCGTGACTTTGCCAAGACCATTCTTCACTATGCTCGACACAATTTTGATGAGAAGAGAACCCCATTCGGTTATCTCAGACCAAGAATGATGCGTGTTGGTCAGATTGTTACCAAGGGATTCAGTCTTAGTCCTAAGGATATTGCTGACAGACTCTCTATTAACCCAGAAGTTTCTGGTTCTGGCGAATAATTTTATAAGAATTCGTAATAAGAGCTTGACAAACTCAAAAAAATCTTCTTATATATAACTCAAGGAAATTTCATGACTGAACAGTGCAACTGTGAAGCTTGTTTTACTCGTGGTAATCACAGTAAAGAGAAAAACGATAGAAATATCTCCTGGTTTAAGGAGAATATTGCCCAAATTAGCAATATTTCCCAAAAAGCTCTTGAGGATTTAGCTACTCTTGGTGAAAAAACACAAAAAAACAAGTTTTTTCGCATAACTATCTCAGAATACAACGAAGAATACAAAACTTTGTTTGAATATTCCCGTGAAATAGATAATTTAGATTTCACGATGTTATTGGACGAGTTTTTTAACCTAGATGATGACGATTTTGACGTCGATGACCCTGACTATGAAGATGATGTCAGAGTTTTTAAGAGTCTGGACGAAGTTATTGACTTTCTTCAGCAAAAACCGCAAGAAGACGAACAATGACTGTAGAAAAACACGACCAGAATGTTACTCATAAGTATATTGTACATTACCCTGCTCACCCTGAGCGCACTTCAGACCCACACTACGTTGATTTCAACCACTACAGATCGAAAACTAAAGATACTGCTGTTTGCAGTATCGGTGCTCATCGTAATGACTTTAGTGAATGTGATTCTGAGCACCCTTTAGAGCTTCACCACACTCACATTGAGTTCAGTTTGCAAAACGGTGTTGATCTTAAATGGCTCGAGGCTGATTACCCAGGTGTTAGTGATCCTGACAACATTGGTGCATGGGTAGAAAGTGCAGACAACCTTGAGTGGCTTTGTTTGTTCCATCACAGAGGGCACGGAGGTGTCCATACGGCAGCAGCAGCTGACTATGAAGCTGAGAAATATGTACGAGGATTAATATCATGACCGACTGGAATACAAGATACGCTTCGGAAGTAACTGCTTCCAGTAAAGAGTACAAAAAGATTATTAACGATGCAGTGTCACGTGGTTGGACACACGATACATTGAACAACGGCCACAACAGACTTACTTGGCCACACGTTACTGACAAGTCTGTAAAAAATGTTGTTGTATTTCCGTCTGTTGGCAAAGATAACAGAGGTATCAAGAACACAACAGCAGATATTGCCAGAATAGAAAAGCAATGGCCTGCTCCAACTGAAAATACACAAGTAGACGACTAATGAACTGGTCACAACGTTATGCAATGGCACAAGATGACACCATTCAAACACTTGTGCCCAAAATTCGTCAAAATGCTGCAAAATTCAAGGTTGGTGATGGCCCCCTTGAATGGATCAAGAAATATGATTCAACTATCGCCAGCCAAGGCGAAAACATCAACCATCAAGCTTTATCAAGGCTTTGTAGAGAGAATGCAGACGGAGCTACTAACCAAGCTCTTCGAGTTCATAAGAAATTTTGGGGAACTCACGCATTGTGGAAGCAACTCGGCGCTCACCACTCTTATTTGTACATGAATCCCGATAAAAGACACACTTACACACCAGGAGCACAATGACCGATCGTATTGTAGGAAAATTAGGTAAATTAGACCCACGCAGACCTGCTGGTCTTCACCAACTTGCTTTTTATCAAGGAAACCCATTGCCAGTAGCTCCAGATACTGTGGCAGTACCAAATGTAGCTAACTGGGGAATATTGGGGAATGACACACATGGGGATTGCACTTTTGCTGGTATTGTTCACGCCAGAATGGCTAACGCTACTGTCTTGGGTATCACAGAGGCCTTCCCAACCGACGCCGATGTGGTTAACGCGTACTTATCTTATACGGGAGGACAAGATGCGGGGGCTGTAGAAGCAGACTTGCTTAAGTTCTGGCAAAACAACAATTTGTTTGGTAGCAAGCTTTCTGCTTTTGCTCCAACTGACCACGCAGACCTTGATGAGCTTCGTAGCGTTATTGCTAACTTTGGTTTGGTATACATTGGTGTTAAATTGCCAGTTACATTCCAACAGCAGTTCATACAGAATCAACCATGGGACCTTACGGGTACTCCTGCCGACAATCAGATCGAAGGCGGACACTGCATCATCCTTGTTGGCTATGACAAGGACTACGCTGAATGTATAACGTGGGGTAAAGTGCAGAAGGTTACGTGGAGATGGCTACAAAGCTATATGGAAGAGAGCTGGGCTCTCATCACTCCAGAAATCGTTGAGAAGGGTCTATATGGCGATCTACGCCTTGAAGACCTGACTGCTGACCTAGGGAAACTATAATGTCTATTCCAAAGAGATTAGAAGAAATCATTGAAGAACAGAATACTTTGAAAGAAGCTAGTCTTTTTGGTGACATTGCTGCTGTTGGTGCCACAGCTCTTGCTGTTGGTGAACTTGGTCTTAACCCTGTTGCTGACGCTGCTGCAGCTGGTCTAGATGCTGCTGCTGTAGGTGGAGTTGCTGCTGAAGGAGCTGGTGCTCTTGCTGGTGCAGGAGAAGCTGCTGCAGGTGCTGGTGAAGCTGCTAGTGGTGCTAGCAAAGTATTCCAAACAGTTAAGAATGTAGCACAACCTGCTATGAAAGCTTTGAATACTGTTAACCAAGTTCAACAACTGGGTAGCATGTTTAAGCCTAAGCAACAACCACAACCACAACCACAGGCTCAGCAACAGCAACCTGTTCAGAGTTATGATTTAACTCCTCAATTCAGCACTCAAGGCCCTGGTGACCCAATGGGTACTACTGGTTTTAAGCGTGTTGCTTTCCAACCAATGACTACTGTCCCTACGGATGATATGAAGTGGTTGTCGCCTTCGCCTTCACCATTTAAGCCATCTGCTCCATCACCTGACTTTCTTAACACTGCTCTTAACTTCGCCTTGGATCACCCTCAACTTACCAAGGCTGTTGGTACTGGTGTTGCTAAGGGTGTTAGCAAGATGTTTAACAGTGCTACAGGTGACACTGAAGCACCAACTGAAGCTCCTCCTACCACTCCACACCCACAACGTGATCCTCACCAACCACGTCCTGCACGTCCACGGCACCCCATCGTTCCAGCACCAAGCACTACACCAGAAACTGAACCACTGACGCTCCCAGAGCCACAGAGAACACCAGGTTCTATCCCAGATCTTAAAACGACTGAAAGAACCCCTGAAGATTCTCGAGAAGTCGGTAAAGAGACTGAAGTAGAAGCAGATGCTAGTGGTTCACGTAGCAAAACCCCTTCTGGTGTCAAAGCACCGGCTGGCCCTAACGAACCCAATGAACCATCCGATGAAAAGACAAAAGCACCAGCTGTAACACCTACACAGCCTGAACCACCAGAAGATCACCGTGCTCCATTTGTACCCAAGCAAGAACCTAAAGGATTCTCCGTGAACGAACCACTATTCCAAACAAGAGGACCAATCACCCCACAACTTGCTAGCAAGAACCGACTTTTTGATCTTCTACAGGAAGATCATTACAGAACTGCTTCTTTGTCTTGCGTAGGATGCGGTGCTACTAACCCTGCTTCTGCTACATCGTGTGCAACATGCGATAGACCTGTAAATGCTAAGCCCTGTACTGGTTGTGGTTACCCCAATGCATCTAATGCATCACAATGCACAGCTTGCAATACACACTTGGGTAGTAAGCAAACTACATGGGATATTGTTGAACCTACTGTATGGTACTAAGAGTTAAAACAGCTCTTAAGACGCAGTAGTAAATGATGAGATACGCAGACACCAGTGCAGGCAGCTATGAGAACGATGATTCTCTAGAAGCCATTGAGAACAACGACGAAGGCTTCGGCATCCCCGGGCAGTCTGCCGTTGGCACTGTTGGTGGATTTAGGTTTGCAGACATTGGTAACGAAGACGAGAATTCAACAAGATTGACTGCCTTGGGTGATCAACCCATGGATACTATTGATGTAACTGGTAAACCACCAGTTGTAAGAAGCGAAACAGAAGCAGTAACCCCTGGTGAGCTATCACCTATTATTGGAGCAAATATGAGCATGAATGCACGAATTGCATACGTGATGGAGAACGGTGAGCCCCGTTGTAATCACTGTGAGACAAATTACTTCCCAGGCACACGTTTGGCATGCACTAACTGCGGTTGTGGCCGACCTAATGATGATCACGGTGCTCAATCGGGTAATTTTAAGGGTCAGGACCTTACACACGTCGAAGGGCCAACAGTTGCTGATGAAGCTGGCTCTAAAGACATCATTAAAGAAGAATCTAAGCTTAGCTTCGTAGATATGGCCATGGATGCTTTTAGTAAGCAATCCAATGCTTCAAACCTGTACAACCAAGGTTACCTTGATGCCCAAAGTGGTAAGGAACTAGATGACGACCTTGCTTTGCTTAGCAAGGATTACTATGAAGGTTATACCCAATATAAGTTTTACAATAAGACCCCACAACAGAGTGAAGGTCAAAGCTTGTTTGATATTAAGCCAAATAGCAACCAGATTCCTCGCTCTCACAACGAGATGCGCCCAGAAGAGTATGATCGTGGTCCCCTTGAGCTGACTGATGGAACTGGTCATGTGACTGCTTCACGCAAGGTTTCTTCTTTGTTCCCAATTGATGTAATCCAGAAGTTTTTTGAGATCTAACATGACAAAGTGTCACATCTGCAGAAAAGGTAATCTGATTACCAAGACCAGTAGTAAGGGTCCTGAGATCTACTGTGACGGGTGTCGTCGTATTATCCTTAGCTCAATGTTTAGTTTTAACTTCACAGCTTCCGTAGCTGAAGAGCAGATTGAACCCTGCACACTCAACTCAAACCCTGGCTGGAAGGGACCTGGCAAGAATGCTCAGTGTCACCCTTACGAAGAGGGTAACCCAGACGATGAAGCAGATGCTAAAGAAAAAGCTGTTGCTTCTGCTTATGCTTTTAATAATCGCAAGGGTGGTTCAAAGATTGTCAATGCTCTCTCATTCTTTGAGGGTCAACTCCCTGGTGTTGATGGTGCTAGTGGCAATGTAGCTAATAACAACCCAAAGGCACCATATGCAGCAGCTCCTGCTCCTATGGGACCTGTTGGTGAGGTTACTACTGATGGTGGATCACAAATTGGTGACATCAATGGACCAACCCCAGTCAACACTGCTAGCAAAAGAATTGCTGAACTTGCTCACGAACTTTCTATTGAATACCTGGGCCCATCGATGTGCACAGAACATAACTCAATTGAATGTGGATGTAATCACAACCGTAACTCGCATTAGTCACTGAAGGAAAAGAAAGATCCTATTATGTACGATGACACTGAAATTTTTACAGAAGCTAGAACTGCTGCAGCTGACACACGTTGGTTCAATGGTTCTTCCGAGAGCATCCTGACGAGACTCGACAGACTCCAGGACATTTTGGACAGAACTAGGACTGCTGCTAGCAACCCCAATGCTTCTTTCAACGATCTTGAGCGTTATGCCAACATCATCACCGAGCTTGGTGCTGAGAAGGAGAGCCTAGAGAAGCTTGCCTCAGAGTATGTTGACTTTGACACTGAAGACTATCTGAATAGCTTGCCTGGTGGCACTGTTGCCAAGGAATACCGTATTAGCAGTGCTGGTACGAGTGACTTGGGTGACGATGATGGTAGTCTCTTGTACCGCACCGCTTCTTCAATCGAGAATGAGTTTGAAGACGCTGACTGGATTAACTTCGTTACTGCTGGTGCTGAGATCTGGATTGAAGACCAAAACCCACGCCTTCTGGGTAGTCAACTCGATACACGTGAAGCTGCTGTATACTATGTGGAAAGAAAGACGCTGCCTTTGCTTGACACAATTAAGCGTGCTTCTATTATCGATAACTTTGTTGACAATGTGGAGATCTGCAGACGTGCGAAGAATGACAGTACAACTTTCCGTAGCATTAAGAGTGCTCGTGCTAATAAGCTTGCTGCTTCTTTTGTACAAGACGCCGTTGAAGACTCGTTTGGAGAAGGCCTTAACTGGCTTTAAAGAATGGACACTTGGAACGGTTTTAGGGTTGTTGGTGCCGTAGAAGACGATACTATTGACAGCAATAGTATTCCTGATGATAGTAACCTAGTATCATCTCTTAAAACTATGCTCGCTGAAGCATATGTTCTTTACCACACCATTCATGGATTTCACTGGAACGTTAAGGGTGAGGATTTCTATGAATATCACAAGCTCTTTGATGAAATCGTTGATGACATCTATGAGCATGTTGACCCTATTGCTGAGAACATACTCAAGCTTGGTGGAGAAGCCCCATTTTCTATGAGTGAACTGATTAAGCTAAGCAAGCTTAAAGAAACTGAACTGCCTAGTAAAAACCCGCATGAGCTTGCTAGTAAGTTCTATAATATGAATGAAGAGTATATAACTCATATCAAAGAGTGTTTTAAGGTTGCTAATAAAGATGATGAGCAAGGTGTTGCCAACTTCATTGCTGAACGCATTGATCAACACCAAAAATGGTCATGGTTCTTGAAAGCTTCCATTGAGGGATGATGAATTCTAGAATGGATAACATCCAGAAGGTTGTTGCTTTGCTGACAGCCATAATTAGTGAGCAAGAAGATCTTGCTTACGATATGGTGCTCGAGAGCGACCCTATAGAACTATTCAGTGCATTAACAGGTATATTGTTTAGTGTGCTGAAGCCAATGGTTGCTCAAGAAGGAACCACAGTAGAAGAATACCTTAAGAAGTTAGCAATCAGTGCATATACCCCAGAATGACTGAAAAAATAATCTTGCCAGAAGGCATAACATATAACAACAACAATTCTAATCCAATAGATTTAGAATTTATTGAAGAAGTTATAAACGATACAAAATGCATCAAATGTGATTTACATTTGCAGGCAGTGTTAGTAACTAATGGTTCTAGACACAATGGTATAATTAAAACAAAGGCTAACGGTAGTATCCTTTGGGAGAATGCATTGCCTAAGGATCGTACTCGTTCAATCAAATTGCTGAATGAAAATTTAATAATTAAGCTTGACAATCACCAAGAAAGACACAAAGATGATTAGGTATAGTAATACACCCGATAAGACAGCTAACGTCATAACAGACAGTCCTACTTCACCGATTAAGACAACAAGAGATGTTGCCGGTCTTAATGATGAACAGAAGCCTAACGAATCAGTTAAGGATCTGCAAGACTTGTTTGCTGATGACGCTAATGACAATTAAGGACAATAGTGAAAGAAAAACTGGAAGTAAATCCAGCTACACACATTGTAATTCCTGATACACAAGCCAAGAACGGTGTACCGACCGACCACCTTACGTGGATTGGTAACTACATCGTAGAAGAGTTTCACAACCAAGACGTAAAGATTATTCACCTTGGTGATCACGCTGACATGCCAGCTTTATCAATGTATGATAAAGGTAAGAAGAGCATGGAAGGTCGCCGTGTAAAAGCAGACATTGAAGCTGCTAACGAGCACTGGCATATCCTTAATCAGCCTCTTTACGACTATAACGAAGCTAAGCGTAAGAGCAAGCACGCTATCTGGAACCCTGAGCGTCATATCCTGCTCGGCAACCATGAAGACCGTATCAACCGTGCTACTGAGATGGATGCTCAGATCGATGGTTTGTTTAGCACTGATGATCTTGACTATGCTAAGAGCGGTTGGAGAGTTAGCCCATTCAAGAAGATTCTATGGTTGGATGGAGTAGCTTATAGCCATTTCTTCTATAACCATATGACGGGTATCCCATACGGTGGCAACATCGACACTCGATTAAAGACTATTGGTCATTCATTCACTATGGGTCACCAACAGACATTCTTGTATGGTATGCGCTATGTCAATGACAGTGTTGAACCATACTCACAGCATGGTCTTGTTGCTGGTGCTTGCTACCTGCATGACGAAGATTACAAGGGCCCACAAGGCAATGCTCACTTTAGAGGCATCGTCGTGAAGCATGGTGTTCGTGATGGTAGCTATGACATCCAACAAATCTCACTTGACTTTTTATGCCGTAGATATGAAGGCATGAGCCTTGAACGGTTTAAAAAGCTTAAGTATCCGCGTATGTAGTATATGGATAATCAACGTAGAAACTTTAAGTGCGTCTTTAACCCCTACGTGACCGATCACAACAAAGATTCAGTGATCATGTCTATCATTAACCAGTTTGAAGGTTACTACGCTGAGCCAGAGGTTACTCAAGTAGCTGAAGGCTTCATTCTAACGCTCACCCTTGGTGATAACCTATCGCCAACAATGGTTCGTGACAAAATTCTTTGGAACCAGTTTGTCGAGAGCGTTACAGCTGCTGACGCCATCCGTAAGATCCAGATCATTCGTCTTCCTAAGGCTAGTACCGAGAATGAAGGCACCGTAGGCGGTTTTGGTCCCCACGGTAGCAATAGTGGCGTTGATGAAGTCGATGGATTCCCACACATGGAATACAAGATCGATATGGGTGATCGGCCAGACGGTCCTACAGTCGCTAGTGTTCGTTACGCTGATCCCACTGGCGATCTTGTCCCTAAAGTCTTCGGCCCTGGTGCTGAAGAAGATGAGAATGTAGACGAAAACGTTAGAAGCGATGCTACTGATATGCATGCTCCTACTGCAAAGATTTTGGGCGTCTCTGCTTTTAAAAGAATCTCATTCCAGAGTGACACTGGTGGATCGTTTACCCTAAATAAGCCAAACGGGTTCCAAGACGTTGGTGAACCACCAGACCAAGGTCCATTGCATGAACGAGCTACCCCAGCTACCGGTATCGGTGGTGGAGCTCCAATTAGTGGTGCTAGCTGGTACGTAACCCAACCTGGTAATGAACAAGGCACTGAGCTAGGTGCAGAACGCATTCGTGGAGATGCTTCATCAGCCCCACTAGGAATTGCTGCCAGCGTTGTTGCACCTGAGCTTAATGAAGAAGATCAGGATCAAGGCATTAAGGGTCCATACGGAGATACTTTAGATGTGATTGGCGTAGGAGATCACCCAATGGGTGGAGCTGCTTATGGCTCATATTTTGGTTTAAATGATGACTATTATGATTATGAAGGTGATGTAGATGGCTACGACATATAAGGTATATGCCGCAGGACAAGATCCAGTAAAGTATGTACCAGGAGATTTCATCCTGGTATCAACCACTGGTATATTGGCAAAACTTATTCGCTTTGGTCAGTTTATCCGTTACCACGGAAAGATGAAGCCTTATTCTCACTGGAACCATGCTGCTATGGTTATTGATGAGGATGGGACTATTGTTGAGGCTGTTGGCCGTGGTGTTATCACCAGCAACATTAGTGAGTATAAGAACGTAGAATATTACTATGTTACAACAAAACTTAACAAGCAAAGCCGTGATCAATCGGTTGCTGCTTGCAAAAGCTTCATTAAGGATAAGTATGGTTTCTTGACCATCTTGAGTATTGCTTTAGAGTTGGCAACTGGCATCAAGATGCAGTTCACCAACAGCAACACTATGATTTGTAGTGCTGTAGTAGCTCAATCCCTATGGGCAGGTGGAGTAGTGTTCGACCGCAACCCATATCAAATGATGCCAGCTGACTTGGCTGCTGCTTTTAATATTTTGACAGAATTGCCAAATAATTGATTTTTGTGCAATATATGCATTAAAGTAAAAATATGAAAAAAGCAGTCATTACTATCAGTTATGACCCTCGTGACGCACAGAGCGACGAGCTCGCAAGCCAAGAGATTAGCGAGACTATGTCTGGCCTTCTTAACAGCTTGCGTACTCAAGTGAATGGCGTGCAAGTGTCTGTCAAATTCACAAATACAAACAAGGAGAAGTAAATATATGTCAAGTCCACTTAACACAACTACAACAAGAGCCACAGGTCGTGCTTTCGTTGCAGCTATCGTTGGTGCTCTTATCTCTTGGGGTGCAACCAAGTGGGGTAAGTTCAACACCGGTACGTTTGCTACGCTGACGCCTGTTGTTTCAGGCGTGTACTACACGGTTGTTACTAATTTGGAGAAGAAGTTCCCCAAGTTTGGTTGGCTGCTTGGTACGCTCCCACAGGCTAAGGCTGCTGCCGTTGTAACACCAGTTGAGCCAACTCCAGCCCCAACTCCAGCTCCTGCTGCTGCCAAGGCTCCTGCCAAGAAGGCTGCACCTAAGAATTAACGCAGTTTAGGTCTTGTAGCTCAGTGGTTAGAGCACCTCCCTGTCACGGAGGGGGTCGTGGGTTCGAGTCCCATCAAGATCGCTATGAAATTATTAATTACAGGTAGTGAAGGTTTCATGGGGCAACACCTCATGAATAGATTCCCCGGCTCTCGTGGTATGGATAAGAAGTCAGGCGAATCTACTTCAGATTTTCAATCACTATTTTTTATCGTTAAAAAAGAACAACCGGACATGATTGTTCACTTAGGTGCTAACTGTTCAAGTCAGATTTCACTTAGATCGCCTGGTATGGACTTTGATGATAACGTAGTCGGGACATTTAACGTCTGTGAGATCTCTCGTATCTTTGGTATCCCTGTCATCTTCAACTCAACGATGAAGGTATACCCTGGCGAAGACGGTATTGTTCCACCATATGGTGTATCAAAGCAAATAGGTGAAGACTATTTGAAGATGTACCAGCAAGTATACGGAACTAGCTATATCATCAATAGGCCATCTAGCGTTTATGGACCATTGCAGGATGGTTCAGAAGATGGTGGTTGGTTTACTTGGTTTATCGACGCTGCTGTTAACAACAAGCAGATTACTCTGTTCGGAGATGGTTCTCAGAGCCGTGACGTTCTATATATTGATGACTGCATTGATATGCTTGCAGACCAGGTCAACAACTTTGATTTGTACAAGAATCAAGACTACGACTGGGGTGGTGGTCAAGAGAACCTAGTATCCCTTAACGAACTACTTGATACTCTTGATTACCACAATACTATTCAAGCTCCAAGACTTCCTGGTGATGTTATGGAGTTTGTAACAGACAATACAAAAGCATCATCTATTAACAATTGGACACCAAAGGTTCACTGGACCGAAGGACTTGAAAGAACACGCGCATGGCTAAAATCATTGTAGTAGTACCCAATCACTTACCTACTCTTGACTTCCTCAAGGAATGGGACGTGCTAAAAGACGTTGAACTGATTATCGTTCAAGACATTGGTGACAAGCCAACAATGCCTGAAGGATTCACTGGTGTTATCTATGATCATTCTGACATCAAGAAAGATCTTGGTAAGAGTGATTGGATTATCCCTAGCCGTTCAAGTGCTTGCAGAAGCTATGGTTACTACAAAGCTTGGCAGGCTGGTGCAGATTATATCTACACTCTTGACAACGATTGCTTCCCCGATGGCAGTGACTTCCTTGCAGGGCACCTTAAGAACCTTGAAGGCAGTACACAGCTTGGTTGGGTAACTAGCACTCTTCAGCACCCATTCACTCGAGGTTTCCCATACGGTATGCGTGGGAAGAACCCAATTGGTGTAAGCCATGGTCTTTGGAGCAAGGTTCCTGACCTTGACGCTGCGACTAGCCTTCACAACCCTGACCTTCGCTTCACACCTGTTGCTGAAGAAGATTCTTTCATTATCCCCCTGCACAACTACTACCCAATGTGTGGTATGAACCTTGCATGGAGAGCTGAACTTACTCCTGTTATGTATTTTGGTATCTTTGGCCCTGACTATGGGTTTGACCAATACGATGACATCTGGGCTGGTGTTCTTTCCAAGAAGGTTATGGATCACCTTGGATATGCAGTGCTTTCAGGCTATCCTTCTGTTGAGCACCGTAAGCAAAGCAATGTTTATGTCAACCTTAAGAAGCAAGCACCAGGTCTTGCTATGAACGAGACCTTCTGGGAAGCTGTAGACGCTATTGAACTTACTAGCACTGACATTGTTGGTAGCTATAAGGAGCTTATTGAAAAGCTTCCAGATAAGTTTGATACAGAACCAGAAGGTTGGACTGCTAAGTTTAAGAAGGCAGCTTTGTTGTGGATTGATCTATTTGCATGATCAAAATTGCTATTAGTTCTGTAAAAAACTTTAGCGACTACACACTGCCTGTTCTTATCCCCTCATTGCTTGAATCAGGCATTGCAGCAGAAGATATTTATATCTTTGAAGGTGGACACACTGAGAGATCAGTAGAAGATTATAATGGATCAACTTTAATCAAAGTAGCCCATAACTCTTTTGATCTCACTGCATTGATTGACATTGCAGAGAATGAGGTTGAATCTGAGTATTGGTTCTTGATGCATTGCACATGCACTGTTGGACCAAAGTTCGGTGAGCTTGTTAAGAACATTCCTGAAGATAAGCCAGATGCTGTATCCCTGGGTGTTCTGCATGACTCTAACTATTCAAACATGAATATTGGTGCTTACAAGTACACATTCATCTTAGAAAACAAAGATAAGCTGTCTGCTCTAAAGAGTACAGATTATAGCCCAGAAGGCGTTAGAGCTAGCAAGCACATCGCTCTTGCAGCAGAAGATCTTTTGCTAAGCCAACACAAGAATCAAAGACCTTATGAACCTCGCTATAACCCAGATCTTTATGAAGAGTTTGAAGCTATGGTTCCAAACCCATTCGGTGGTAGTGCAATCCGTAGAATGCGTTATTTTGGTGCGCTAGACTTGTACAAGTACCAAGCTAACTGGGGCAACCCTAACCACGTATTGGAGTTGTAATGGATATTTGCATCGTTGTACCAACATACAAAAGAGTACACAGAATTAAAGAAACAGCTGATCAGCTAAAAGACTTTAATAATGTTATTTTTGTTTGCCACAAGGATGATCAACCAAGCATTGATGCTGTGCTTGAGTTGAAGGATGTTACTCTTGTGATCGATTTACAAGAACCAAGTGGTGTAAATGCCACCAATGCTGGCTATAAGGCTGCATGGACTGACCTAGTGGCAATTGGCCAGGATGACTTCACCTGGCATGAAGGATGGTTAGACAAAGCCGTAGAGAAGTACAACGAGGGCTATAAGGTTGTTGGATTCAATGACTGCTGGCCAGGTCACCCTGAGATTGGTCACGCAGTTGGTTGGCTAGTCGAAAGAGACTACGTAAACCAGGTAGGATTGACTGCTGATACTAAGGGTGTTATCTTCTATCCTGGATACAAGAAGAATTATTCAGATGGTGAGTTGAACCAATACAATAAGTTTAAGGGTGTATTCACTATCGCTTTTGACTCTAAGGTAGAGCACCTTCACCACACAATGGGCAAGTCACAGAATGATGAAACCTATAATAGATTAGAAGTATTTAGAACAGAGGATGAGATTCTGTTTGAACAACGCAAGCAGCTATACTGGAGCTAGCGTAACAATCCCTGGTAGCTCAATTGGCAGAGCAACGCACTGTTAATGCGTGGGTTCCTGGTTCGAGTCCAGGCTGGGGAGCAGAGGAAGCATGGCTGAGAGGCTAAAGGCACCGGTTTGCTAAACCGGCAGCGGTCCGCCGCTCGTAGGTTCGAATCCTACTGCTTCCGCCATTGAGGGATGGTGTAATGGCAACACGGGAGCCTTTGGAGCTTTTGTTGAAGGTTCGAGTCCTTCTCCCTCAGCGAATCGATGGGTGGCGGAGTGGCCAATCGCGTCTGGCTGTAAACCAGATCCTTCGGGTACGGGAGTTCGAATCTCTCCCCATCGACCAACCGGGTATGGATTGGTTATCCAATTAAAGCTTATATCTTTGACTACGTATGTTCGATTCGTACTGCCCGGACCAATTATCACTAGTCATACCATTTAAAAGTATCTTCTATCTGTATGAGATAGTAGGCAATCTATGCCTATTGTCCAGCGCCCTACGGGGCAAAGCAAGGAGCAACACGATGACCTCGATGTTCGATTACGATGATTCAGTAAACTTGGCTTTTGATGCCAAGATCGCCGGTAAGAGCCTGGTGGCTGCTAAGCACGAACTGCTTAACAAGACCGGTGACTTTTTCTTTTTGGCCCACAGTGACAAGGAACTTGCTCTGCGTATGCAGATGGTTGAAGCTGACATCGAAAAAGTTGCTCACCGCAAGCTTGCTAGCGTTAGTGATTCCAAGGCTAAACTTGTC
>Ga0208386_1000101_pt1 | contig 27314 bp, 31 predicted proteins | sample CryBogCBH16Oct07_FD_185510 | JGI IMG/M metagenome (GOLD analysis project Ga0208386, IMG submission 185510) | Freshwater microbial communities from Crystal Bog, Wisconsin, USA - CBH16Oct07 (SPAdes) | ecosystem: Environmental > Aquatic > Freshwater > Lake | place: Crystal Bog, Wisconsin, USA...
GCAATACTGATTACCACGCCTTGAAGCCGGCACAAATTCGCGCAACGCATAGAGCCAAGCATTTAGTTTACGCGCTATGACTTTTATCTCGCTAATTGTTTTGCCCCTAAAATCTAAATGCACATGCAAACCGCATGCCTTGTCCACTTTGTAGCCTTTAATTAAATCGCACAACTTATAAAGGCGATGCTCTAACTCTGAACGCTTAACGAGCGCGACAAATTCTATACCACCGGCATTTAATGATCCATCGCCTTTTTCGCGACACCATACGGGCAATTTAGTACCTAATTCTTTGCCGTAACACTCAATCTCAATACCTATAGCGCGATCATATTTAAAAGAATCGGGATTCAAAGGCAATTTGCGAGCCTTGTCTAAATAAGAAATACTTTGCCTTTTTTCGATGTTTTCCTGCTCGAATTTCCACCTTTTACACTCGTTCCTTAACTCGTTTGCAATAGACTCGCATTGATGATCGCAAATGTAGGTGCGCAAAGCATTTAAAGAATACGTCTCTTTTAGTAAACGCGCATATTTACGCAAATACGCTTTTTGCGTGTAATCATCAACAAACCGATTTTTAACTAGTATTATATTACCTTCAATAGATATACCCTGACACGCACCCACTTTGTATTGATAATTAACGGGGTCAAAATCCTTATTTACGCCAATTTCCCACCCATCGCCATCAAACATTCTAGCCGTTAGTTGATCTTCGCTAGTAAGCGTCTCAATCCAATGACGCAAAACTTTGTTTTTATGCCTAGAGGCTAAACTTTCCCAAGACGAGACGCGCAAATTCCATTTACGGGCAATTATATCCTTAAAAGATAAATTTGCTACATCGTGAGACAATTTATCCAAGTAAGATTCTAAGTTAGAATACATTATTTACCCCCTTTCAACGAGTAGAAAGACTCGTCAGACTCAGCATAGCCTAAAACCACTTGAGGTTCTTGCGTTTCGCTTACTGATAACAACGACCAACCCGAAGCCCTAAGGGATTCGATAAGGTTAATAGACTTTTCATAGTCTGCACCGACTTTATTTAGTTTAACAGATACAATAGTCATTTGAGTTTATTTATTTTAAGCCGAGTTTATCCCAGCTTGATAAAAGACTATATTACCTAGGGAACTATTCAAGCAAATAATGCACGCTTATTTATAATATACTACCTTGACCCTAAATTCTAAACAGTTGAAAGACTAGCCGTGACTGTAACCTTAACCAAAGATAAATCCTTAAAACCCTTAACAGAAAAGGAACAGACGTTCCTAAAGGGAATCTTCGAAGGTAAATCGCAAATAGAGTCTTACAAAAACGCTTATAGCAAACACCACCTAACAAACCAGCAGGCCAATTCTCAACTATTCAGAGTCTTAAACAGAGAACACATTAAACGACACATAGCAGAACATAAGAAGGCAGGAGCGTTGGGTTTAACCCTAACCCTACAAGAGAGAAGGCTAAGACTAGCAGAGATAATCAACGACAGATCTGCTAGCTACTCAGACGTCATAAAAGCTATAATGGCAGATTCAGCTTTGGCAGGCGATATTGGACAACGACTCGAATTGACCGAATTGACCAAAGAAGGCTCGTCCCTTTCTCGTCTTAAAAACTCGTCGATTCAGGACAAAATTGCCTTTCTACGCCAGCAACGTGAAAGGGAACGCACCGAGCAGGCTAGACCTGACCAAACCTACACAGACCCTGCACCTGCCTTACCTGACCAGACAGAGCCTGCACCTGCCGAGCCTATACCCCTAGAGATCATGCCACCTGACCAGACCAGCCCAGCCATTTAAAAACCATGCCAGAGTAGGGAGTCCAAGTACTAAAACTAAGCCAATCTCAAATAAATATAGACCTATACACCAAAAAATAAAAAAATATTACATAAACTGGTCGATACTAAGTATTTATGTAACAAATCAACCCTATGGTTCAAAAAAATAATAATAATTTGTTAGAAGTAGTCGATACGCCAGGAGATATTGAAAAAGAGTTTATTAGTTTATGGACGTATTTTAGTGAGGTATTTATACCTGAAAACAAGATACAGTTACCACTTAAACCTTTTCATAAGAGTATTTGTGATACGTTACAAGATGCGTACTTGGGGTTGTTGCCATCTCATATCCAATATGTGATTATTAACATCGCACCTAGAACGGGTAAGACCAAGATATTAGAAGCCTGTTACACATGGGGGATAGGGTATTTCCCTGATTCTCAGATAATCCATTGTTCGTATAGTGCGGATATAGCACAGGTTAATTTGGATTATGTGGGTAAGGTTATGGAAAGGGATTGGTATGTTAGCTTGTTTGGGAATCTGTTGGATAGTAAGAGGGCTGATAAGATTACCACAGTATTTGATGGTAACATCTATGCACAAGGCACTCAGGGCACGATTACGGGCAAAGGTGGTGGCCTTAAAAGGCCAGCAGGGGGTATAATAGGGGTAGATGACCCTGCGAAGCCAGATGATGCCTTATCGAAGAACAGAAGTGCCGAAGTGAGGCAATGGATAGAGACCACGCTTAAGAACAGAAGAAATTCTGACAGGTACTGTCCGATTATCATAAATGCTCAAAGGTTGAGTCCTGATGACCTTTGCGGATACCTGCTTTCTACATATCCTAACCAATGCCTGCTTTTGAAATTTCCTGCGTTGGTTAATGACATTTCTACCATACCTGAGACAATTAGTACCGATACCTTACTTGGGTTAAAAAATACTAGGGTTGGGCGGTATGTATTGGCATCTCAGTATCAGCAAGAACCCGTGGCTCAGGGTGGTAACTTGATTCAGGTAGAATCCTTACGCAGGCATGACAATGAGTTACTTGAATGGGAAGATAAAATTATGACCTGCGATACCGCTATTAAGAAAGGGCAGGGTAATGACTGGTATGTAATACAATGCTGGGCAAAGCATAGGGGTAAGGCATATTTGTTGGATCAGATCAGAGGTAAATGGACTTTGCCTGAGTTTGTGCGTACCGCAGCCGTATTCTATAGAAAACATTGTGAAGAGCAAAAAGACTTCCCAGTTAGCAGATTTATGATCGAAGAGGCCGGGTCGGGGCCGGGAATCATGCAAAGTTTAGGTGAGATTGGAATTCCCACCACAGGTCTAGTCAGGGTTAAAGACAAAGGTAGCCGTATTAACGACATCTTAGCTTTCGTTGATTCGGGCATGGTTTACATTCCAAAAGAAGAATCGAATCCGTGGGTATCCGAGTTTTTGATGGAGTTATCCTCATTTACTCAGGACGATACCCATGCTCACGATGACCAAGTCGATGCTTTTGCGGACGGGGTAAATCAATTACTGGGTAGCGGTCTATCCATTCTTGATGTGTTAGATAGCTTAAACAATTTACAAAGATGAGGGCAAAGCAGCTAAAGTTTACAGTTGCCGATATTGCCAATTACCAAAAGGTAGATCGTAAAGTCATATACCGAGACATCAAAAGAGGTAAATTCGACCCTTATTACTTACCCAGTTTAGCCAGATATTTATTATACACGAAAAAAAGAAAGAAAGTTAAAAATACTATGAGCATGATATTCAACGACCAAAGCTATTCCAAAACGAATACCTACAATCCAGATACCCCAGATCACAAAACTGATGGTCAATCTGTTTTCACTCTTAACGGCAATGATTGCGTAGCTACTTTTAACAACTGCACCTTTGACGGGTCAGATGTTCATTGGGGTTTCAAAGCAACCGCATCTTTAGCTCCAGATGGAACAACTCCGATTGTCATCAATGGTGCTTATTACAATAATTGCACCTTTATTGATGGTCTTGAACGTGCCTATGACCAAGTCAGGGGTGGTAATGTTGTATTTACCGATTGCAAATTTATCAATACTGGCAAGTACCGAAAAATAGTTAAAAACGCATTGGAAGTTAGTTCATTTTGTGACTGCGGTTTAAAAGCTGGGGTATTCAATGTTGAGTTTATTCGTTGCTCAATCAATGACGTGCTACTTGGCGATTATTCGATCTATGATCAGATCAAACGCCCCAAAACCCGTGGAATTAGCTTTGATAGCTGCGTAAACCCTAATGGGGGGCCTATTTTTGTCCGTGGTTGGTATGCTGATGCCAATACAATTTGGTCAAAGAATACACTTCTTGATGTAAATATACATCCAGCATGGATGACAACCGCTTACTTTGATTTTGAAATGAAATACGGGGATAATCGTAAAGATCTCCCCGGTGAATTTGTTATAACTCCTGTAGAACTAACGCCTGTTACAAATCCCTTTGCCCAGCAATCGGGTTCTTTGACAACGCACGTTGTAAGTCAGAGTTAGACTTATTTAACTGATCTTTCATATCCTCTAACTTTCCGTTGAGGTGTAAAAAGTCGGTAGTCCCGATATGCCCTAGTTGGCATAGAGGGTCTAACCATGCACTTCCGCCACATTTCAACCATCTATAGCAAAGATAATAGTCCTCGGTAATATACCTTGGATATTTATCTCCAAACCATAAATCATCTACTACGCCCATACTGAATACATCGTGCATAACGTCTTTGTATTCAAAGGGTGTGGAGTTTTCGTCAGAGTAGTAGGCGATTTCTGGAAAGTGAGCGATGATGAAGTCGATTACCTTCATCTTGTGTAACAGAAATCCAGTACCAAGTGACATAGCTGGGAGTAGTCCTTGAGAGTTTGGTGTATCACTATTAAATTCACCTACCCAAGTAAGTGGTATTTGTTTCTTAGGATAAGCACCGCCTACCATATCTACATCATGGGAAAGGATTCGTTCAATCTGTTGAGGGCCAGCATTTATATCAGAATCAATCCATAAAACCTGACTTGCAGGTGTCTGTCTGGCTAACCAGAGCAGAGCATTACGGGCTTTGGCTAAACCAAAACCGCCTATTTTACGGACTATGAACTTATAACCAGCTATCTCGTTATGCGATAGATACGCAAGTATCTGGGAGGTTTCCCATCTGATAGAACCAGTCATGGGAACGCCTACGAACACTAACTTTGGATCTCGGTCAGCAGGTTTGACGTGCTTGCCGTATATTTCATTGTGGGGGACAGGCATATTCTTTTTGTTGCCTTAAATTCTTTATGCGTCAATGACGTAAATATGTATTCGTTAATTTCCAACCTTTCGGGGTGCGTTGTTAACCTTTAAATTCTATAACTTTGTTCGACTCTCCTCAAATCTTAGACCAACACGGAAACCCAATTGCTGATCGTACTAATTCTGTACCTTCAGGTATTGGTCAAGATCTTATCGAGAAATTTAATAGCGAACTAGCATCAATTAAACAACAAGCAGATAATATTGACCGCTTAAACGGAGTTATGGGCGGTTATTCAGGTCTTGTACAAGGTTTAAATTTTCAAGGACAATTTGCTGGTTATCCATATTCACCAGAAACAATTTCTCAGCCTTACACATTAGCAAATGCTAATGCTTATGTTCCACTTTCACTAAATCGTATTCTGTTGTCATACTCATACATGACGCAGGGTCTTTTTAGAACTGTAGTCTGTCAGCCTGTTGATGATGCAATGCGTGGTGGTTTTCAGATTAAAGCTCCAGAACTTTCACAAGAAGAAATTACGCAGTTGCAGCGTGTGATGTCACGCAACCGCAGTCAGCATGACATGCGTAAGATTGCAAAAACTATAGGCGGTTGGGTAAATTACAATGCGTGTGCAAACCTTGCTCGTTCAGATATGTCAGCTATTAAGCATCTCGCTTACTGGGGTAGATTATACGGTGGATCTGGCCTTATTGTTAATACTGATCAAGATTTCCAAAAAGAATTGGATATTGAAGCTATCAGACCTGATTCTCCTTTAGTATTCATTCCTGCTGATAGATGGGAATTGATTTTATCTAATCAAAACATTTTTGATTACAAGAATGGTATTCCGTATAATTATTATGGATACCCATTACACGCATCTCGTGTTGTAAAATTTATTTGGGCAGAAGCACCATCATATATTCGCCTTCGTTTACAAGGTTGGGGTATGTCTGAGATGGAACAATGTATTCGTGCCGTAAATTCTTTCTTAAAGTTCGAAAATCTTATTTTTGAATTACTAGATGAAGCCAAGATAGACGTATGGAAGATGAAAGGTTTTAATACCTCTCTTGCTTCCTCGACTGCTACTCAGCGTGTTCAACAAGCAATCATTCTTCAGAATCAGTTGAAGAATTATCAGAACGCAATCGTCATGGACGCTGAAGATGATTATGAGCAAAAGAATCTTGGTGCTATATTTACCGGACTTGCAAACGTCTGGGAACAACTTCGCCTAAACCTGTGCGCGGCACTCAAAATCCCTAAGAATAAATTATTTGGTGAATCGTCCGGAGGCTTCAGTTCAGGCGAGGACTCTTTAGAAAATTATAACTCCATAGTTGAAGGTTTGCGTGAAGAAATGACTCCAGCGATCCTCGACGTTGTCAGCTTACGTTGCCAACAACTATTTGGTTTTATTCCAGAAGAAATTGATATCGCATGGAAACCACTTCGTGTTCTTAGCGGTAATGAGGCAGAAGATGTTAAAACTAAAAAGCAAACTCGTATCATGGAACGCTTCGAAGCTGGTCTTTCGACTGCTCAAGAAGCTAGTGAAGAACTTAAGATCGAAGGATTACTTGGTGTAGATACCGATGTACTCACAGGAGTGCGTGACGTAGAACCTATTGAAATGATGAAGATAAAAGCTGATAAACAAAAAGCTAAGTCTGGCATCGAAGGGGCTAAGAAAGATTTCGGTAAGGCAAAAACTAATGCAGAGGCTAAAAAGAAGATTTTAGTAAACGACTAATGCAAGTAACCTTTGAGCCATTAGTTTACCCCGAAAGATGGTGCGTTTCTCTTGAACAAGAACTAACCGCATTGGTTGATGATGTCATTTTCAAGCCATTAAATGACATTGTGGAAGTTGATGGACTTTTCGAAGAAAGACCAAATTATGATGTATCTAAATATGGTCTAGTTGAGTCTCCGCTAATAGCAGCGTTAAATGAAGGTACTATTTGGTACGTTGGTGATACATTTTATGGCAATCTTAACTCCAAATTGAGTAAAGATTTGAGATCTTTAGGTGCTAAGTTTGATACAAAAACCAATACCTTTGTGCTTTCTATAGATAAAATGCCTTATTCGTTAAGGTCTGCTTTGATAGGATCTAAAGCAAAAGCTAAAGAAATACACGATAAGTCGATCGCATTGCTTACTGTTATTATAGGATTTATCAAAGAAAGTAAGACAATGGGTCTGAACATTTACCCATTTTTGCAGTCCATTAGCGATAAGGCTAAAAACGCATTTGATAACAGTATTCCTGAGACAGAAGAAGAAAAGAATCAAATATCACAAAGCGTTTTGAATCAAATACATGCAGAAGCATTTGAGTCGCTTGATGAAGCAATCAGAGAGTTTTCAATTCAAACTGCCAAAGACTTGCAAAAGTGTATAGTGGATAATCAGAAAAAGTATAACGGAAGAACCGATAAGCTCAAAGATTGTATCAGGTTGTATCGTGGTATTTTAAAAAGACATTCTAATCTTTTATCCTCACAACAGGCTTCGATTTTGATAGCTAAATATATCAAAGAAAGAGCTAAAGCATTTGGTTCAACAGGTTATATTTGGAACACAAAATTAGATGCCAGAGTAAGACATAGCCATGAAAGGCTAGAAGGTCAGGTATTTAACTGGGATGATCCACCAATAGTTGACTTAAACACAGGCAGACGGGCAAATCCGGGCGAGGACTATAATTGCCGATGCTCTGCTAAAATACTTTTAAACACCTTGAAAGAAGAAGGCGTTTTGGCGTGAAAATAGATCAACAACTTACAGTTTCTCAGCTCAAGGCTAACCACAAAGCTCTTTTAGAAGATATACAAAGTTCTGAAAGAAAGCGAGCTAGGCTTGACACAAGTATAAAACGTCGCAAACAAAGATTGAATCGGTTAGAGTCCCAAATTGCCCTAATTGGCAATTCCGACATAGCCCTTCCTGTTATGTCTGACTCTTACTGAACCAATAATCGAATCCAACACCTCTCAAGATGATGCACTCATCTTTACTGAGCGTGTAAACTTAGTCGCTTCTGGTAAGCGATTTAAATGTTATTTTATGGAGCCGGGCCTTGTTAATTACAAGGACGTGCAAGGTGGCGATGTCGAGTTGATTAAAAAAGAAACAATCGACGAAGCACTTAATACATTAATTGGGTGTCCATTAACAATAGGACACATACCAACAACCATAACGGATTTTAAAGACGTAGCCACAGGCTATGTCGATCATGCTGAATACGACGCCGAGAAAGGCTGGTTTGTTTGTGAAGGTTCTGTCGATAACGACAAAGCTCGTGACATGATCTCAAAACATAAAGGCGTATCAGTAGGAACAAAACTGAACAGCAAAGATTTCGGTTCAGGTGGTACATGGCATAACATTCCTTTCGGCAGAGAAATTAAAAAATTTAAATTTCATCATCTAGCGATAGTACCGCCTGATCAAAGGCCACGCTTCGAAGATGCTGAAATCAGGTTAAATTCTAAAAACATAAAAACTATGAAACCGTTCCAGTGGATTAAGTCGCTGACTAAACAAGAAAAAACGGAGCATGTTAGCGAACTTGCTCCTACTGCTCGCATCGACATCGGTGATGGCAAATCGGCTACCATACAAGAGATGGTAGAAATTGCTCGTGATAATATGTGTCATTCAGTACATCACGATGATCATATCGAGCACGAAGGTATCCGTTACAATGTTGCTCATTTGATTCATGCTTACAAGCAACATCATGGTGGTGCAATTCACGCTACACACGTTGCTCCAAGTGCTCCATTACATCGTGACGATTGTGCTCCGGGCGTAATGCATTTAGCTCGCCCACACGATGCTTCAAAAATGGAAGGTGGCAAGATGACTGACGTATCAGAAAAAGTCACAGAGCCAAAAGAAGAAGCAATCCGTCCTCATTCTACAGAAGCAAAGGCAGAAGTAGTCGATGCAGAAAAACAAGCAGACTTAGATCGTGCTAATGCAGCAGCAAAAGAACGCGCTAATTCTTCTTTCAAAGCTATTGCTGAAGCTCAGGCACAAGCAGTACAACAACTTTCTCGTCCGAATAGTTCCGGGTCACTTTCAGACCGGATTGCTAAAGGGAAGAAGTTATTCTGATTCCTTAAAGCAAAATCTGATAACAACCAAAAATAGATAGTCATGTCTAACTTATCATTAAATCAAAATCAGTTCGTTCAAACTCCGGCCATCGGTCAGGTTGCTCGCCAACCCAACATTGACACGGAAACTTGCCAAATCAACCCAAACACAACCGCACCTGTTATTGCAGTAGGTTGCTCAGTTAAGTTGATTGCTAATTCTGGATCACAAATCATCGTTGATGTTTGCTCCAGTCCTTCAGATGGCCCAGTATATGGTGTCATTTCATATAACTTACGCGGAAATTATTATAGCGCAGGTTCTCAAGTTGAAGTTGCTGGTATCGGCAATATTATCCAACTCAAGACTTCTGCTGCCGTAAATCGTGGTCAGCGTGTTTCAGTTACTAACCCAAGCACTTCAACAAATGATGCTACGGTTGCTGCTGATACAACTGCTGGTGATTATACAATCGGTACTGCTCTTACACAAGCAAGCGGTGCAAACCAATTAATCTCTGTTAAAGTAACCACGGGTTATAACAACTCGACTGGTAACGTAACAATCGCTCCTTAATTAACCGCCTAGAAACTTTAAACTAAAAGGAATTAAATAATATGAATAGCGTTTTCTTTCGCGGTACAGGTAAAATTGCAGAACCCGGATATGAAGCAAAGCCTTTCGAAGTCGTTAGAAATAACGAAATTTGCGAAGCTCAGTTTCTTTCCCCTCGCAATGTAAGTGGTCGCTCAATCTTTGTTGATGGCAACAATTCAAGCGGTCAAATTGATGCTCGTCTTAATGCAGTAGGTGACGTTGCTGATTCAGCAACTGGTTACCAGATTGCTATCGACACATTAACTTACATCAAAAAGCAGCTAACAGAACAAAAGTTCTATACCACAACTCCTTCGGATTATATTCCAGTTGTTGTAGGTGATGGTGCATTTGCTTCTGATATCTTAACAAATCGTACATACGAAGTTGCTGATGGCTTTGAAACAGGCAACCTACGCACTGGTGCATCTGACTCACGTCTAGCATCTGTTGACGTTGCAGTTGATGGTGTAAGTGCTTACGTCCAAAACTGGGCAAAAGGCATCCAATACACAATCTTCGATGTTGAACAAGCTCTTCGTGCTAACAACTGGGATATCATCGAACGCAAACATGCAGCTCGTAAAAAGAACTGGGATCTTGGTATTCAAAAGATTGCCTTCTTAGGTTCTGATTCCGATACCCGTATTCCGGGCTTACTCACAAATACAAGTATCAACACAAACACCAGCTTAATTACTAGCCCAATTAGCCAATTAAATGCTGCTGGTTTACAGACATTTGTAACGACTCTAATCCAAACCTACTTTGCTAATACTAATAGTACTGCAATGCCAAACCGCTTCGTAATTCCTTACGGCGATTGGACAGGTTTACCAGCACTTACAACAGGTACAGTTGGTACATATCCAGTACCATTAATCGAATATCTAACTAAAGCGTTCCAAATGGCAGTAGCTCCAATGGAAAAAGACTTCAAGATTATGCCACTCGCTTATTGCGATGCTGCAAACAATCCTGCTGGTCTTCACTATTACATGCTCTACCGTGATGATGCAGAATCAGTACGCATGGATATTCCTGTACCATATACAACCACACAAGCTAACTCATTGAACAACTTTGCGTTCTCTGACACCGCTTATGGTCAGTACACAGGTACTATTGTTTATCGTAACCTCGAAGTTCTACGCTTCCAATACTAATTGGAAGCTAGGCTTTTTAACCTAAACCCACACATACAAAATGCTCACATCAGAAGCCAATCAAGCAGACACTAAGGCGGTCGCTTCCGAACCCGTAACTCCTCAAGAGAAGCTCGTTCGTATCTTCAATAAAAACAAAAGCCGTTTCGGTTCTTATACTCATGAAGTATGGAGAATCGAAGGCGGTGAATTCAAAGACGTTCCAGCAGATTTAGCTGAAAAATGGACTAAGATGTTTCCAGAAAACATAGTCTATGCTAATTCTATGGAACACATGAAAGGCGTTGATAACGCTATTGAAGAAGCAACCAAAAAAGCAGAAACACTTTCTCAAGAAAATCAGGAATTGAATGATAGGATTAAAAACCTAGAAGCAATGATGAAGTCCCTTGAAGAAGGTCATAAGCCTCGTAAGAGCAAGAACTCTTAATTGTGTCCTTTACTATTCCATCTGTTAGTGATTTCAAATCGCAATTCCAGCGTGATTTCCCATATGCAGTACCTGCGTATGGGGCATCAGGAACTGCCGTCATTAGCGGAGGAGTAGTAACATCAATTTCTCTCGGAGCCGGTGGGGTTGGTTACGCCACCAATCCCTTAGTCTCGGTGGGGGCGGCTCCGGGAGATTTAGGCACAGGCGCAACTGCAATTGCCACTATTTCTGGCGGATCTGTAACAGGATTCACAGTTGTAACGGGCGGTTCAAATTATGGATTAACTCCAATCATCACTATTTCTGGTGGTGCTGGAGATAATACAGATCTGACAAAAGTAACAGATAATGACATTAACGGAGCACTTTTTGATGCTCAGTTTAATGTTAATCAGGCTCTCTTCACTAACCAAGCTGAGTTCAGTCGAGCTTTTCTCTACCTAACTGCACACCAATTAGTAGAAAAGCTGCTGGCAGCACAAGAGGGCATGGGCAGCCAATACAGTTGGTTGACGATATCCAAAAGCATAGACTCCGTATCTGAAGGATTTCAGATCCCAGACCGGATAGCCAAGGACCCAATGCTCTCTCACTTTAGCAAAACACGATATGGAGCTTTCTATCTCCAGATCATCAGCCCACAACTTATTGCAAATGTACTCGCTGCACCACGAGTTTCATTACCTAACTAATGGAAGCTGAAATAACATTCGACACGACTGGTTTAAGAGAACTTTTTAAGAATCTCTATAAACGCACGTCTGTAAATGTTGGTGTCACCAAAGATAAAAACGATCGTGATGATGGTTTTCAAACAAACTCACAGATTGCAGAAGTACACGAATTTGGTGGATTTATTAATGGCATGGATGATGAAGGTAACGATGTACAAATCGAAATACCTGAACGTCCTATTATGCGTTTAGCTATACCTGCTTTTTTGCCTGCAAAACTTAAAACGTATCAAGGCGATATGGGTAGTTTTACGCCATTAGATCCATTAACAGAGTTTGTAGGAATTAAGGCAGTAGAAGTTATACAAGAAAACTTCCAAGAAGCAGGTATGCCTAAAAAATGGGCAGGCATCGCTCCTTTAACCATTGAACGCCGTGAAGCTAGAGGAAACTTTGATATTACACCTCTTGATGATACGGGTCAGTTAAAGAATTCATTTGGATATGAGGTGGTCAAATGATTACCCCTATCGCACAATTTCCAGTAGTTAATGGCCCTATTATTAGTGCTGGTAAGAAAAATCTTACTTACACGAATACGGCTCCGCAGGCTAATTATACTGTTCAAGGTTGGTCGCAACCAATGCTTATGCTTATTAATAGCGTAAGAATCAAAGAAGGCGACGCTATAACAGTTTCTCGCGAGTTTAAGACTCAGGGCTTCCTTACACCAGAAAAAGGCCAGAAACTTGAATTAAAATGGGAAGGTGAGCGTTCTTGGAGACATTACAACTTGTTTTGCGTAACTGATCCAAACTTACAAACCAACGATCAAGTTGTCATTAACTCAATTCCATTTCGTGTAATGCACAAATGGCAATTTCAGAATTTCGGTTATTATAAATATAAACTAGTACAGGATTATACAAGTGAAACCGAAACCTGAAATCATCAATTTACTTGTTAAGTTGATAAAGGATCAACTTGCCTTAGATAACAACCACGTTGTTACCTACAATCAGCGTGTACCTATACCGCCTGATGATGGCATTTTTGTAGCTATTGGTATTAAGGGTGAAAGACTTTACGGAACTAGTACAGGTTACGATCAAGGCACAATCCCTAGTACTCAATTAGACCAACCACAGACTCCTGTTTTGAACGAGGTATTGACGCAAAACACACAGGAAATCTATTCCATACAAATCATGTCTAGGAATAATGATGCCCGTGCTCGTAGGCACGAAATAGTGTTTGCATTAAATTCCACTCAGGCTGAACAAATGCAGGAGAAATATGGATTCAAAATTGGCAATCAACCTACAACTTTCAATGATGTTTCTATGGGCGAAGGAGCTTCTCGGCTAACTCGCTACGCTTTAACTTTTAATGTACTTTCTGCTTATGGCAGAACACTCCCAGTGGATTATTACGATTCATTTGCAGGATCTCCAGAACTTATAACTCAACCTTAACGTATAAATCTTATGTCGATTAGTATCTCAGACTTCGTTAATTTTACAGTGCAACTCCCCGGAGCTGCACTTCCTGCGTATAATGTTAATTCATTAACATTGTTTACCAGAGACACGCCTATATCAGGCAATACAGTATATGGCTATGGTGCAGCAGCAACTGCTACTGAAACGGCAGGCACAATTAATCCATCAACAGGTATTGCACTCGTTAGTGGCGGTACAGGATATTTAACTCCTCCTATAGTAACTCTTATTGGTGGTGGATCAGGTGCTAATTTTAAACCAGCAACTGTAACGGCTCAAGTAGCTGGCGGTGCAGTAACAGGATTTACTGTTGTTGATGGTGGTAGCGGTTATACAAGCAATCCAACTGTAGTAATTTCAAGTGGATTTGGCGTATTTGTTGATCCAATTAGCGTTGGTACAGTATTCGGAACTTCTTCTGAAACTTATCAAATGGCAGTATCAGTATTTAGCCAAACACCTAATATTTTAACAGGTGGCGGTCAGTTGTTCATTTATCCAATGGCATCTGGCATGACATTAACACAAGCTATTAATGCTTTTGCTACAACTAACTACACTGGTGGAATTATTTACTGCCAAGGTACTGGTAGCGCATTTACCTCAAGTGATGTTATTGCTGCTGCTAATACAGTACAGGCTTTAAATCCGCCTTCATTGCTATATGCTCCAACAAATCTGTTAACAGACATTTATAGCGGTGGTATGTCTTATACCATCCAATCAAATAGTTGCACACAGACACGCTTAATGATTAATACCAATAGCGTGGTAATGGCTCAGTTAATGTCTGCTGCTTATGCTTCTCGTTTACAAGGAACTAACTTCAATGGTTCCAATACAACGATTACAATGAATTTGAAGCAATTAACTGGTATTACTCCTGATCCGTTAATTAATCAAACTGTAGCAAATCAATGTAACACAGTTGGTGTAGATTATTATGCTTATGTCCAAGGTATTCCTGAAGTTGTTTCAACTGGCGGAAATGGATATTCAGATAATGTTTACAATCTCACTTGGTTATTAGGTGCATTACAAGTAGCTTGCTTTAACTTTTTAGGACAAACACCTACAAAAATTCCACAAACAGAAGCTGGTATGACTTCATTAAAAAATGTTGTATCTGGAGTTCTTGCACAAGCAGTTAACAATGGATTTTTAGCACCGGGTACATGGACTGGAACTACATTTGGTAATCCAGCATCGTTAAAAGCTAATATCTCGCAATTTGGATATTATGTTTATTCATTACCAGTATCTCAACAATTAGATGCTCAACGCCAAGCTCGTATAGCTCCAGTACTTCAAATTGCTATCAAATATGCTGGTGCAATCCAAAGCGTAAACGGAATTATCTACATTAACTATTAATCTTATAAGTCATGGAAATCTCTCTAAACGGAAGTGATGTTATCAACATCAACGGAACACTACAACGCGACTTTGCTGATGGCGATGTTGGCGTTTTAACACTACCAAACGAATTAGTGCAGATGAAGCCGGGCAAAAACGGTAATACCGTTATTGCTTTCAGCGCAACTGGTCAATTAGGCGAATTAACTCTTCGTTTTATTCGTGGTAGCTTTAATGACCAATATATCAACGCACAATATCGTGCATTTGTTTTTGACCCTGCTTCATATGTTACAATGGAAGCAGTTGTTACTAAACAAATCGGTGATGGTAACGGCAATATCACTTCAGACTCTTATGTCTTAACTGGTGGTGTTATCCAATCTATCCCAGAAGTTAAGAGCAACGTAGAAGGCGATACAGACCAAGGCGTTACTATTTGGAAATTACGTTTTGCGAAAGTTGAACGTCAAGTATCCTCATCTACAGTTAGCTTAGCAGTATAATTCTATGAAAGATATCCCCCTATCTAGTGGCGCAGTACTCGGCTTTCAAATCGCAAGATTTAAAGAAGGCATGAGATTATGGAATGTTGTATTCAAGGAACTTATTGGAGTTCCTTTTGGGCAAACAGGTGGCAGCTTTGATTTACAATCTTTTTTCCAGCTTGAACCAAGCCAGATCAAAGATGCAGTACTCAAAGTTGCTACTTCTGAGGAAGTACAGGCAGAAATCTGGAAGTGTATGCAATCATGCACTTATAAAGGAGTTAATGATAGTGCTGGCTTGAAGATAACTGAAGCCACATTTGAATCTGAAACCAATAGAGCAGACTTTCTTCCTGTCGCTTGGGAGGTGGCGACCAATAACCTAATCCCTTTTTTCAAAAACCTCGGATCGCTGTTATCAACCCCAAGCGAACCAGCAGCCAATGGAACCGAGCAAAAATCAGAGACGAACTAAATCCTGAAACTAGAATTGCCCTTCAGCTAAACAGTAAAGGAGTAGGCACTCTAAACGAAATTTTAGAAATGCCTACTGATTTGGTTCTTGATGCATGGCATTTCCATATTTGTCAGGCTGAAATAGAAGAAACGGAAAGAGAACTTAACAAGGATCAAAGGTAATGGCTTCAGGAACTAAAATTGCAGATTTCTTCGTAAAGATTGGCTTTGATGTCTCTAAAATTGGAGACCTCAAGGCAGTCACCGAACAACTAAATGCAGCAGCTACACAAGCTAATGCTTTAGCTGCAAATCTTGCCAATGTAGAAAAGTCATTAAAAAGGCTACAAGTACCTGCTGCTTTAAAGCCATTTGTTAAAGAAAGCAAAGCCAAGGATAAAGCAGATCAAAAGAAAAAGTCTGCCTTTCCTGACGAAGAAAGAATAGGCCCTCCTCTTGCATTATTTAAGATGCATATGGAGCAACAAAAACTTGCTCAAAAAGAAGCTGATAAGGCTCAAAAAGAATCCGATAAGCAAGCCAAGGATCAAGAGCGTCAATTAATACGCACTCAAAGGATTGAAGAAAGATCATATAAAGAAAAGTTAAAGCAAAAATTAACTTTAGAAAAATTACGTCTAAAAGAAGAAAAAGACGCAGATAAAGAGATAGTTAAACAAGGAAAATTATTAGGTAAATTTGCAGAAGGTAATGTTTCTGTAATGGATCTTGTTCAAACTTTTGGAGAACTTGATGCAGTAGCAGTAGCATTTAGTGCAGTTACTATAGGTGCGGTTGCAGGTTTAGTTAAATTATCTAATTGGGCTACACAAACTGTAGAACAGTTATTCAAATTTAAATTAGCTACAGGTCTTTCAACACAAGAATTACAACAATGGCAATATGCTGCTGCCAAGGCAGGGGTTAATGGTGCTGAAGTAGCTAATTCATTAAAAAGCATACAAACTGCACAAGCTCAAATAGCATTAGGGCAAGGAAACATAGCACCTTGGGCATTATTAGGAATTAATCCTAATCAAGATCCAAATAAAGCACTTTGGGAAATACACGAAAGAATTAAAGAAAGCGGTGGTATGGCTCCGGGCATGGCTCGTTTGCTTACATCGCAACTTGGCATTTCGGAAGAAATGTTTCAATTCCTTCGTAGAGACAATCTTGAATTAGATGAATTAAATAGAAAATTAAGATTATCAGATACCGCAGTTAAGTCTTTTGATAAATTTAACCAAGCAAGCGGTCAGCTAAGTGCAAACTTTTCTGCTTTAGGAATAAACATAGCTAGATTATTTACGCCATTTGTAAAATTCTTTACTGAAGTTTTATCGCAAACAATTAATGATTTGGCTACAATCTTAGGATATATAGATGATTTTACTGAATCAGGTTTAGATGATTGGATGGCTAATGCATTTAAAAAAGGATTGCCTTATTTAGATAAAATAATTGCTGCTTTAGAATGGATAGGTCAATGGACATCAGGATCTACTTCTAAAAATAAATTTGGTGAATTTAAAAATAGTTCAGCAGTTGAGCAAAATGCTCAAAATTTAGCTACATCTAATGCAACATTATCTACGCCATCATCTACTTCAAATACATCAAAAAGTGCTCCTTGGTGGACTAACTTAGAAGATTCAGTCTTGAAAAGTTTATTTGTACCAACACAAGGTGGCAATAAATCAACTATATCAAGTCAAAAAACTGTTAATGTTACTATGAATATTGATGGATCAAAAGATCCTAAAGCAGTTGCAGATTATGCTGCTGCTGCCATTAGAAAGCATATGAACGATCAACATTCTTTAGTATCTGATTTAAGTTCAGTTGGCTCTTTTGTAACATAATACTATGGCAACAAATACCATACCAAGCGACAATCCTAGCATATTTGATAATCTGAGTTTAGCTCAGGATCTTGTGTATGCTTATCCGTCTCCATTGCCTAATGGTATTGCTGGACTTGTATTCGATATTCGTGGCGAAGAACGTATGGAATTTAGGTCTGAAATTACAGATCATTGGGTTGAAGATAATACCGCTATTCACGATCAAATATCTTTGTATCCTGAAAAAGTAACTCTAAAAGGCATCATAGGTATCATAGCTTATCAGCAGCCATTAACTTCAAGAGCACCTACTCAAAACAATCCTGCATTGCCTTTAGTATCAAATCTTCAGCCTACGTTTACTGAAGGAACTTTACAAGCTATTGCTCAATCATCTGCACCTACTATTAATTCAGTAGCTCCAGCAGTAACAAGTTTATATCAATATTACTTAGGTGCTGGAAATCAGGGTAAAAATAATCAGCAAGCATCTTTAGAAACAAGACAAGAGCAGATTGTAGGATTTTTGTATCAATTATGGAAAGGTCGCCAAATATTTACAGTTGAGACACCTTGGGGTATTTTAACTCAAATGGCTATTGAGTCTTGCGAACCAATGCAAGATGAGACCACGGAAAACCTTACATATATTTCTATAACATTTAAAAAGTTAAGATTTGCTGGAGAAGTTATAAGCCAAACAAGTACAGTTGTAGGAAGGTTAGGTGCTGCTGAATTTGAAGTTAATCCATTTGTTCAAGGCAATACGGCTCAACAACAAATTACCACACAAGCCCAAGATCAACTATTACAAAATTGGAAAATGGCTTCTGGTTTGGATAAACCAATAACAACAGGAAATCCTTAAGTTATGCAAAAAATATCAGGAATTACAGACGCTCCATGCCAAATATTTAGTTTGGCTATACCTGATGGTTCTACTGCAAATATTACCATTGCATATAGACCTGAACAACAAGGTTGGTTTTTTGATTTATATTGGAACGCTAAAAGCCCTCAATTTCAAATACTGGGCAGAAGAATAACAACATTTCCTAATCTTTTAAGGCAATTTGAAACGCAATTAAGTTTTGGTTTGGCATGTGTAACAAGCGATGGATATGAACCATTAAATCTTAATGATTTTCAATCAGGATACGCTACTTTTTATTTATTAGATCAAACTGATATTGCTACTATTGAAAGTTCTGTCTTTGTTGGCTCGTGAAATTAAATCGCATATACAATTTGCAGGTACAAGTTGGCCCTTACACTAAGCCAGAAAAAGGGAACACCAAAGGTGCGAGTTCTTCGCAGCCCTATGTGTCTTTTGCGACTAAATATGTAAACATTAAGTTGCCGTTTACTTTAGAGTTTACTGTAAGACGTGAAAATTTAGCTACTGCACAGACGGCTAATTTTAAGATTTATAATTTAGCTCCTAAAACTAGAGATCAAATCTACAAAGAATGGTTTGATGGCTGGAAATATAGTGGTATTCAGTTAGCAGCAGGCTATAAAGACAATTTCGTTCCCATAATTTTTACAGGAACGGTAAGGCAGGCTTACACGCAACGTACAGGCCGTACCAATATGGTTACGGAAATTGAGGCTTATGACGGCGGTTTTGCTCAAGCAAATAGCTATTCTAACATAGCTTTTAGTCCCGGTGCTTCCATGAAGGAAGTAATTACTCGTTTAAATTCTGACCTTATCGGAGCTTATCCAACACCTGTTATTGGAAATATACCTACAATAATAAATCAAAGAGCATCGGTTTATACTGGCCCTACTTTTAATCTTTTACAAAAAATTAGTCCTGTAGGAACTAATATAACCATAGATAACAATCAGCTTAAAGTATTAGGCAATAATGATGGTTTCTTGGTTAATGAAACAATTTTTAATATAAACTCTAGTACGGGTCTTTTAGATGTACCTATCCGTGAAGGTGTGTTTATTAAATGCAAAATGCTTTTTGAGCCTCGTTTAACTATTGGTCAAATAGTCAGACTTACGAGCGAAGACCTTCCTCAGTACAATGGCGATTATCCAGTACAAGGATTAGTCCATGAAGGAATTATATCAGATGCCGTAAATGGCCCTTGCACCACTACTGTAAGCCTATACTTAGGGCCGGGTGGGGTTAAATACATAACAGGCGGAGTAACCTTACCTTCATAATGTCATCAGTTACAAACATAGCCAATACATTACCAAGGTCTGCTCCAGACCTAAAGTTATTGCTTTCTCAAGTAACAAGAGAGCTATCTGCTGGTTTGGCAGTTGCACAAACTGCTACTATAAATAAGTTTTATTCAGATACGCAAACTGCTGATGTTCAAATAAATATGTCCATGATTCTTCAGTATCTTACTGATGACAATGGGAACAATCAGCCTGTTTTAGCTTCATATCCACCCTTTGCAGGAGTGCCAGTTATAACTTTAGGTGGCGGTGGAGGTGCAGTAACTTTTCCTATTACGGCTGGCGATCAATGCATGTTAGTGTTTATTGATCGTGATATTGATAATTGGTGGCTATCGGGAACGCAGGGATTACCGCCTAATACGACTAGATTACACAACTTTTCAGATGCAGTTGCTATAGTTGGTCTTAGAAGTAAAACCAAAAGCCTTTCTAGCTATTCTACGACAGATACTCAGCTTTATGGCCCTGCTGGTAATACTGGCCCTACTGTTTCATTAGATAGTTCCAAGGTAGGCATTTATAATGCCTCTACGAGCCTATTGACTGTAATGAATGATATTATTACTGCTCTAAGAGCATTAAATGGCAAAACTGGGCCAGATTGTACTACTCAGATAAATGCAGCTAATGATGCTATAACTTCCTTACTTAAATGAGTGCACCATCAATGATTTTCAGGGGTTTAACCCCGACAGGAGACTGGGTATTCGGTCAGGGAAATAGTAGCTACTTAACCAATAATGCTGCCATAGCTTTAAATATACAGACTGCTTTAAAATTATTTTTAAACGATGCTTTTTGGGCAGCTAATCAAGGAATTGATTGGATCAATCTATTAGGCAATTTAAACACGGAAAACGCTATTTTAACTCAAATTCGCAATACTATAGCTAATTGCTATGGGGTTGTTCAGATAACGAGCGTAAATGCAAATCTCAATCGTTCGCAACGATTGTTGACCGTAAGTTATAACATATCCACCATTTATTCTACAAATATCTCAAGTTCGACATCGCTATCCATTTAACGACGATGCCCAACTAATAGATTCTTATTCCCAATACTATTGATTCAAACGGCCTTCAGATCCAGACGATTTCGGAAATTATAAGCGAAATCGAGTACGGAACTGTCGATTATCCGGGCTATCTGACAATTTTTCCGGGAGCAAATGTTAATGCTAATTCTCCAGATTCAAATTTAATTAACATTTTTGCACAGGCTAAATTGGATATGCTTCAATTTGCCGAACAAGTTAATTCACAATTTGATCCTGATCAAGCGGTAGGTACGATTTTAGATGCTCGTTGTGCTATTAATGGTGTTGTTCGTTTAGCTGGTAGCTATACTCAACAACTAATACAAATTACTGTTTCTGCTCCAGTAACAATTTATGGATTAAGTAGTACACCTACTTCTCCTTTTACTGTAGCAGATGCTCAAGGTAATCAATATCAGCTTTTGACAGATGCTACAATTACTAGCCCAAGTACATATCCATATACTGCTACTTATGCTTTTCAGGCAGCCTTAATTGGACCAGTTCAATCTGCGGTAAATAGTATTACAAATATAGTTACTGTTACTTCAAATGTTACGGCAGTAAATAATAGTTCTTTATACACTACACTAGGGCAAAATGAAGAAACTGACGCAGAATTAAGACTTCGCAGATCTCTTTCGGTATCACTTCCATCTAAAGGTTATTTAGCAGGATTAGAAGGCGGTCTTTTAAGTATTGATGGAGTAAATTATGTTCAAGTATTAGAAAATACTGGATCTACTGTTAATACACAAGGTGTAGCACCTCATGGAATTTGGGTTACTGTTGCTACAAGCATAGCATTAACCAGCATACAATCTAACAATAAAACTTTAGCTTATAATATAGCTAATGTAATTTATAACAAAAGAAATGCAGGTTGTGCTCAAACCAATACAGGTGCTGGTGCTACTGCTACGGCATCAGCTTCTGGATCTACAGTTACTGTAACTATTGGATCTGGCGGTTCTGGTTTTATTTATCCACCATTAGTAACATTAACTGGTGGCGGTGGTACATATACTTCTGCTACTGCTACAATTTCTTCAGGCACAATAACTGCAATTACAGTATCTGGAGCTAGTGGATATACATCTAATCCTACTGTTCATATAAATCCTTACACAACTGAGGTCGATATTACACAATTAGATAATAATATATTTCCTGTATATTTTGATTCTCCTGTTGTTAAAAATATTTATTTTAAAGCACAGGTAGATGCTTTAACAGGAATTGTTCCTACATTAAGCAATCTTGCTACAGAACTTGCTTCATTAACAAGTTACGGAATAGGACAATCTGCTGCTGCAAGTTCTCTTACTCAAACATTATTAACATTAGCACCTAATTGCTATGTAAGTAATGCTTTTGTTTCTTTTGATAACTCTACATGGGTATCAATATTAAATGTATCATCGCTTTTAGTAACCGGCGTTCCTATTGCTTATCAATTTAGCCTGCCTGCTGCTAATATTAACTTAACAAGCTAATGTCACAAACTGCTCCAGTCTGGGATACTTCGAGTTCTCCTACTACAGGGCAGAATCCTTCGACTAATTTGGTCGAATTAAGTAATTACTATGTAGAGCGTTTAATATATCAATATGCTGATCAAACCAATGCTCAAAGATTGACCGCATTGATGGTTAAGCAGGCTTTGGCTGATGATATATTTACTGCTATTGAATTAGCTTATAACATAGATACGGCAGTAGGGCCTCAATTAGATGTTATTGGTAAATATGTGGGTGTTCCTAGAAATATTAATCCAGTATCGCCTTCTCCTTATTTCTTTGGATTTGTAAATTATAGTGGTGGTGGAAATACCAATGGTTTCCGTAATTATGCTCAAAATACAAATCTTCAAGGTATATGGGAAACTTATGCTTCATCAATTGCTTTCAAAACCGATCTTACGGACATACAATATAGATTGGTTATACAACTACAAATTATTTTAAATTATTGCGATAATACATTAGCATCTATTGAAAAATTATTAAATTTAATACTTCCGGGGTTTGTTACTCTTACAGATAATCAAAATATGACTTTGACTTATCTAATATCAAGTGATGCACCAATAGGATCGGCGTTATTGACAGAATTTTTACCTGCACCTATGGGTGTTGGAATAAACGTAATTGTTATTAGTACAGGTAGCACTCGTGTAACAAGCGCTGGTTATACAAGAGTAACAAGTACAGGCGGTATAAGAGTTACATCAGTAGGAACTTAAAATCATGGCTAACGAAAGAATTATACAAATTAACGGTGGTACACAAATTAACAATTTGCGTAACACTAATGACGTAATGGAACTTGATAACGCAAGCCTTGGTTCTGCACAAATATCTGCTGCCAATGTAGCCGGAGGTATAGTTCTTGCGTATGGCAAAAGTGCATTAGATCCAGCACGTTTAGTAAGTGGATCAACTAGTATTTATACTATACCTTTTTTTGGTACAATATCTCCAACACCTACTTATGTTAGCGCATCTGTAATGTGTACATCTGGCAATTTGACTACATTGTTTGCTAATGTTGTATCAGATTCAATAACATCATCTGGTTTTTCAGTAGCTTTAAGTTCGCCTGTTTCAGATACCACCCACACATTAGTTTGGATAGCATATGCTTAATATGAAATATACAAAATTATTATTTTTACCTTTATTGTTTGGTTGTGCATTAGCTCAACAAACACCCATTAATAATCCATACATTACTGGAACTGTTACTTTTAGTACTACTCCATCAGTTACTAATAATATGATGTATGTAGATGGATCTAACCATTTACAATCATTGAAAATAGGATCAGGTCTTACTTTAACAAGTGGAATATTAAGTGCTAATGCTAGCGGTAATACTGGCAATTCTGCACAATTTACAACTTTATCAGTAGGAACAGAAGTGGCTACATCAGCACAACCTATTGATTTTACTCCAACAGTAACTGCTAATGCAGGATCTGGTAAGGAAATGAGATTAAGTGGTCAATTAAATGTAGTTGCTGATAATGACTCATTATTTGGCATTGCTATGGGTGGAAGTATTTCTGCAATAGCATCTCATGCAAATGTAAATTATATAAAATTAGATTTAGGCGCAACTACACTTGCAGGTTATGCAAACCTCAATAGTGCTACAATGCTTTATATTAATCAAAGTCCTGCTGCCACAAATCGTTATGGTATAGTGCAAGCAGGTTCTTCTGATACTAATACATTTTCTGGGCCAACACAGTTTACAAATACAGTTTCATTACAAGGATCTATAACATCTAATTCATCTGGATTAACTTTTGGAGATGGTTCATCGCTTTATAGCGGAATAGGATATAATTTTGCAAGTCCGACTACTTTTACATCAACATCAGCAAGTCCATATAATAATATATTTTCTGGCACTACTGTTTTTGCAACACATACATATTTGTTAGATCCATCTATTGGGGTATCAAATAGCCCTATTTTAAGAGTTTCAAATCCTACTGGACAAATTACTTCAGTAACTATTGGATCTGGTTTAAATTATAGTGCAGGTACTTTATCCACAACAGGCGGTGGCGTTTATTGTACCGCATCAGGTTCTTCTCAAACTTTTACAAGTAATGTTGAATCAGCAGTAAATTGGACAGGTACTTCATATGATGATTATTCTGTTTGGTCATCTTCAAACCCTGCATATATACCAGTACCATCAGGTGCTACTTATGTTCGTCTGTCCGCTTCTTTAAACGTAGCATCAACCGCAAGTGGTAATAGACAAATTAAAATAAAAGATAGCAATGGTAACAACTATGCAGGTAATTGCGATTCTAGCGATGTTGGTTTACCTACAAATTATATTTCCTGCACGACTGGTTTGATCAAAATTTCAGCAGTAGGTAATCCAACGTGGTTTGAGGTTACTTTTATACAAGATAGCGGTTCTTCTGTTTCTTTATATTCAAGTACTGGTAATAACTTTTCATTAGAGGTAGTTAAATAACATCATGCCTACACCAACTCCACAACTTTTAAGGCAAACGCCTGCTTTATTTTCTTCTTCAGCCCCTTCTTCCGTAGGTCAATTTGGAAGTCTTGTTGCGGGTACTCCTGCTACTAGTACAAATCCAAATACAATACAGGGAGTAAATTCTGGATCATATTGGGCTGGTGGTTGGCCTTCAGCAGTAGTTGGCACAAATCAACCTGCATTAGAAGATATGAACGGATTATTTTATTGGATATCCTATTATATAAATTATGCAATGCAGGCAGGCATACCTGAATATGATTCAAATACCGCATATTATACCAATAATATAGTTAGTTATCAAAATGGCAGCACATATCCTTATGGCGTTTATGTAAGCCAAACAGGTACTTCTGGTAGTCCTAATTTAGGAAATGCCTTAAACAATACAAATTATTGGCTGCCTTTATCACAAACATTAATAGGTGCTAATCTTTGTAAAGCATGGGTGGTTTTTGATGGCACGAGCCAACTTAATTATGGTTCACCATGTAACATTTTAGGTACGGCTTGGAATGTATCTAGTGTTATTTATAATGGACAGGGCATATATACCATTAACTTCACCAATCCTTTATCTAATGCTAATTTTAGCTTTGCTGGTAGTGCAGGTGCACAAAACGGCGTAGCTTGTGGAGCAGGTGATAACAATATTATTTGCGGTGCAGTACCCGGATATACAGGCACACGCACTACAAATTCGCTACAAATCTTTTGTTGGGAATCTAGTCTTAGTAGATTAGAAAATTCCGGATGCATTTCGGTTCAAATATTTGGAAACTAATTTTATGGCATACTATCAACAGTTACCTATAAACGTACAATTTTCGCTGGTATCTAATCCACCAGTAGGGCCTGTTGATGTTCAGACAGGTTTAGCACCTCAATTTTGGGTGCGTAGAGCTGCGTCAGTTAATGTTAGTATTTTTGATTCTAATAATGCTGCCGTAGATTTATCAAATATTGTGTACATGCAACTTGTGTTTTCAACAAGTCCAAGCGCAATAACTCCATCAATTACACAAACTGTATATCAAGCTAATATTAATTCCAATATTACTTATCAGGCTTGGTTAGCTGGTAATGCTACACAAATGAGCTTTGTGTTAAGTCAAGCAGCTACTGATGTAGGTTTAGAAGGGCAAAACAGTTTTCCTTACTGGATGGAATTACAGGGATTAACTAACACAGGTAATTTTATTACTTATGGTGCTGGTTATGTAGAGTTTTATAATCCGGGCTACAATGTACCTGCACCTACAGGATTTTATGTTTCTTATCATGCTCAAGTAAGTAATAGCAGTACAACATTTACAGTAAGCCCAACAAGCAATCTACATACTGAATGGATTAGTTTATTTGGTACACCCGGATCAAGAAACTGCATAGTTAGTGGATATGGCTTGAATCCCGGTGCACATGTGTATCTTAGATTTAGTACAGGAACGGCGTTTGGAGTAATTATAAACGTATATGATACGAGCATAACTAATCCAATTCTTTGCACATTTACTTCAGATCAATACACCCCTGCTGGCGAAATTCACTTAGTCTGGAACGGAACAAACTATCAAGTTCTTGATACGATTGTACCTGCTGCCGGAACATTATCTTAATTCCATGAAATTTATTAAAGCCATCAGTTTATTTTGCTTGGGTGCAGTTGCTGCAATAGCTCAAGTAAATGTTCAAAAACAACAAGGCACAAATGCTCTTACAAATGGAAGCATCGTAGTTCCTAGTGGCGTATCTATTACTGCTACAGGCAATGGTCAGATTATCGCTACAAATACAGCAGGACAAACTAGCGGTAATTCAATACTTGCTGGTAATAACAATGGTGGTTTTCAAAATGTTACTATTGGTACAGGTTTAGCATTTACCAATAACGTATTATCTAACACGCAAACATCTGCACAATGGGGTAACATTACTGGTAACATACAAAGTCAAACCGATTTACAATCTGAGTTTGCTACAAAAGCACCAGCTACTACAGGTAATGCAATTCTTTCTGGTAATAATGCTGGTGGTTTTAGCAACGTAGTTATTGGAAGTGGATTAACTTATACTGGTAACACCTTAACTGCTACAGGTACAGGCGGTACTGTAACTTCATTTAGCGTTACAACTAATAATGGTGTAGTAGCTTCAGTTATAAATCCTACAACAACTCCAGTACTTAATATTAGCCTTACTGGCAATTTAGGTAGTGCAGCATTTACATCTACTAATGCTTATGATCCTGCTGGAGCTGCTGCTGCTGCACAGGCTTATGCTATTCAACGTGCGAACCAAACA
>Ga0208386_1000102_pt1 | contig 27153 bp, 11 predicted proteins | sample CryBogCBH16Oct07_FD_185510 | JGI IMG/M metagenome (GOLD analysis project Ga0208386, IMG submission 185510) | Freshwater microbial communities from Crystal Bog, Wisconsin, USA - CBH16Oct07 (SPAdes) | ecosystem: Environmental > Aquatic > Freshwater > Lake | place: Crystal Bog, Wisconsin, USA...
CTCTACGCTGACACTATTGCATTTGATGTTGACCCGTCAATTGCGGTAACTAATGTGGTATACGATAAACAAGTTTCTCTAGCACAGGCCAATCCCAAGGGAGTCACACTTGATGTTTCAAAATCATCATTCAGTATTCCGGCAGGATCAGTTATTTCTGAGGTGGTTAACAAAATTGTTCTTCAAAGCAGTTTTATTATTGGACAACTAAAAAAGAAGCCACAAAATAACACAACCACAGATCCGCAAACATTGAAGAATCAGGAAGTGCAAGATTTATCAAAAATTTTCAACACTATCAAAACCACTGTGCAAGTTAGATATGCCGGAGTCAGTGGCTCAGGTAACTCGTATGATAGCGTATTTGATGCCAAACGAAACACTTATGCACATGCTTTTACCTACAAAGTGCATCAATACTATGTTGCTGATCCTTCACACCCTGCATTGCCATCTTTGACTGATGGCAAGCAATTTATAGTCAAGCAATACGACTACTTGTATACTGGTAAAAATATTGATATACTTGATTTAAATTTGCAATTTGATACCACGTGGTACACCGCAGTAACCACATATGGTAATGAAGTTCCAGCCACAATAGCCACGGTTGACACCAAAGTCAATGAGGGATTGACTGATACGGCCACCATCATGTTGGGACCACCTTGGTTGGCAGCATCAGGCCTAATTCCACAACTGGGTAAAGTTCCGGTGCCAAATCCCTTGAGGTTTAAACCAATAGTGATTGATCAAGGAAACGTGACTGGTTTGAATATCATAACTGATCCCAACAAGGCCACATCAGCTGATGCATTGAAATCTATCTACAGCAAACCCAGCGGCGACATGTTGACTGTGGATCTAAAAATAGTAGGCGATCCTTTATTGTGTAAACAGGACGACTGGTTGTATGTGCCCAGTCCAACTCCGGGATCGAGTGACAATTTTAGTTCTTGGGATACTATAAGTCAAAATGATTTTGCTGCCAAATACGGTCATTTACGTATGGATTCGGGAGTACTGGTGGTCAAATTAAATATCAACAGTATCATTGACCTAGACACTGACTTTACCAATCAAGGTTTGGGATTTCCTCGACCAGGTACTACCAAAAGCCTTTTCAGTGGATTGTACAAAATATTGACAATCAAAAATACTTTTAGTGCTGGAACATTTACTCAGACACTGTCCTTGGTACGACTAATGAACAGTGATTTTTCTACCAATTTCCAAACCAGTGTACAGAACAGTACCAATGCTACTCGAACCGGTGCTGGTGCTGCTGCTACTGCACAAAATAATGCCACCAGTACCAATGCCACTACAGGCTCAACGCAAAATGCAGTGGCCAAAGGCGACTTGTCATTGAATCAATCTCAATTGAATCAAACCAGTGGTCTAAGACTAACCAACCTCAAAACTAAATAGGAATTCAACAAATGGGTGATAGTAATCAAATAAGAAAGACCGGCGCCGATCCCAAGGCCAAAGCCGACGGCGATTCTGGACTCACAATTGATCCCGGCCCGTATGAGGCTGTGGTAATGTCACATGTGCGAGGTAATCGCATGGGACAACTAGAAGTTTACATACCGGACTGGGGCGGTAGTTATGATCCCGACAATCCCACAATTGTGAGTTATGCCAGTCCGTTTTACGGCACCACATACGGTACCAATGAGCAAAGCCTACCAGACAGTGCATTTACTACCGGACAAAGTTATGGTATGTGGATGGTACCACCCGACATAGGCAGCACAGTTTTGGTGACATTTGCTGCTGGAGACAAAAGTCGCGGCTACTGGTTTGCTTGTGTATATAACAGTCCCAGTCATCACATGGTTCCGGGCTTGGCAAGAAATATTGGCGGCGAAAAAAACAGCTATGCCGATAAAAACTATCCCAACATCACTGACGCAATAGGCACCAATAGCTCAATGCCGGTAGTAGAATATGATACCAGTGCAAGTACAGCATTTACCCCTGACGGCCTTATTAATACTCCAAGATTTATACATCCGTACCAGGCCAGTGTGTTGATCAATCAAGGCCTTGATCGAGATCCCATACGTGGAGCTATCACCAGTAGTAGCATGAGAGAAGTGCCCAGCAACGTTTACGGAATCAGTACACCGGGACGAGCTCTTGGTACCAAAGCACAAACCAATTTGCCAGGTCAACAAGGTGAAGAAGCAGTGATTGCACGTAGTGGTGGTCACAGTTTTGTCATGGACGATGGCGCCAATGGCGCAGCCGATTCCTCAGTGGCTGATGGCACAGATCAGCTGATACGCCTACGCAGTTCAAGCGGTCATCAAATTCTCATGAACGATACTGAAAATGTGTTGTACATTGCTAGTGCCAGCGGCATGCACTGGATGGAGTTTAGCAACAACGGAACCATCAATGTGTATGCCAAGGGCGGCATCAACATGCGTAGCGAGGGTGTGCTGAATCTACAAGGCGATGAAGCTATTCTTATCAACAGTAAATCCATTGCCATCAATGGTGAAAAAGGTGTAAGCATCACATCAACCAACAGTGTTAGTGTACAAGCTATTGCATCTGTGTTACTGGCAAGTGATGCACTCTGCACCATAAGCGGTGGCGTTGCTACTAGTGTGTTGGCCGGCGGAGCATTGACTCTCAGCGCTATAGGGGCAACTACCATATCGGGAGCAACCACCAACTTGACTGGTTTACCAGGTAAAGGAATCAAACCAGTGTTGCCAGCGAAAACCAATCAGTTGCCCGATGTGTCCTGGAACGGTACCAATTGGCAATATGAAACTGGAAAACTAGACACTGTGTGTATCTGGGCTCCATCACATGAACCCTGGATTGATCCCGAGACCAAACAACGTCCCAAGCCTATCAGCGCAAGCGGCCCCGGCCTACTAGGCGGACTGGCTATAGGTATTGCTACTGGTGCATTGGGATCACTAGCAGTATCAGGCGGAATCAGTGCGTCAGAGTCTATAAGCAGTTTCTTTAAAGGAGCTTCTAAGTGATAGACGCAGGCATTCAATCGGCTGTTGGTTTACCAATATCAAACCCGTTACCACCCAGTTGGTTGGGACGAGCCGACGCTCCGGCCTTGGTACCAAGTTGGGCTAACATTGGTGTGTTGTCGGGTACGCAAACTAGAGCCCTACTAGCACAAATTGGATACGATCTCAGCAACTGGAACTACAACTTGATTGGCGCCAACAATCAGTTGGGGCGATATCAACTCAACACTGCCACACTGGAACTGTATGGATTGTTGGCCACGGGATCAAATCAAACTTTTGGTACCAGTTGTGTAAATTATAAAACTTGTTGGCACCCAGTTGTGGTCAACAACGGAATCAATAACTATCAGAATTATTTTTATAACATATACAGTCTGCAACAATTTCTTTCTACCACCAATGCACAGGATCATTTGGCCTATCAACTTTTGGTGGATCTGTATCTGTCGGCCATCAATGCTGATGTTATATTGTCCACTGACAGTGCAGATACTGTGGCTGGTATGTTGTATGTGTGCTGGACCCTGGGAGTGGGTGCATCCAGCTCGGCCAGTACACCGGGCGGATCCGGAGCATGGGCCTGGAGATATTTCAATTTTGATTCTACAGGAACCAACAGTTTCAACAGCGGACGCTACGCTGCCACATCTTTGAGTATATAAATACAGTATGTCTATTACCTATCGCGGATTCAGTACTCTAGTGAGCAAGAAAAAATACAGTCTTACTGACTATGACCTTGCAAAACAGGATCTCATCAACTACTTCAGCATCCGTAGAGGTGAAAAACTCATGCAACCCAATTTTGGTACCATAATATGGGAACAGTTGTTTGAGCCCTTGAACGAGACCACGCAGAACGTGATCACCAGCGATATACAACGTATTGTGGCATACGATCCAAGATTGACTGTGAATCAAATCTCGGTCACGCAAGAAACCAACGGCATAATGATACAGATCAGCCTCAATTATGTGCCAACCAATCAAAGTGACACTATACTTCTCACATTTGACCGAAACAGTCAACATCTTACCACTAATTAACTACCCATATTACTAGCCTAAATAAATACACGATATAGGTAAAGAATATGGCACAAACAACCCGTCAAACAAATCTCTTAGTTGAACAAGATTGGACCAAGGTCTATCAAAGTTTTACTAATGCAGATTTTACTAGCTACGATTTTGAAACTCTTCGAGCTAGCATGATCAAATATTTGCAAACCTACTACCCAGAATCGTTCAATGATTTTATTGAAAGTAGTGAATACCTAGCCCTAATTGACATGCTGGCTTTCCTGGGGCAGAGCCTGGCATTCAGAACCGATCTAAACGCACGTGAAAATTTTATAGATACTGCACAACGCCGTGACAGTATTCTTAAACTGGCACGTATGCTCAGCTACAATCCTACTAGAACCAACAGTGCCAGCGGACTATTAAAAATTGACAGCATCAGTACCACCGAGAGCTTGATGGACAGCAACGGTATTGATTTGACCAATACCACAGTGTATTGGAATGATTTGACCAATGACAACTGGCTTGAGCAGTTTACCACCATAATCAATTCGGCCTTGGTTACCAGCCAAACTATTGGCAAGCCAGGCAACAGTCAATCAATCAATGGAATACAGACTGACGAGTACGGAATTAACCTAAATCCTGCTCTGTTGCCAGTGGCACCATTTTCGGTAAACATCAATTCAAGCACAGTGAATTTTGAAGCAGTCAGTGCCACTACTGTGGGACAAACCTACATATACGAACGTGATCCCACACAACAAGGGCAGTTCAATATACTGTATCAAAACGACAACAACGGAAATGGCAGCAACAACACCGGCTTCTTTTTGTATTTTAAACAGGGCGGACTACAAGCCACCAACTTCACAATCAACAATTCCATCCCCAACAACTTTGTGCCTATTACCACAAACAACATCAACGCCACTGATGCTTGGTTGTACAGCTTAAATGTCAACAACAGTGTGCAAACACTATGGCAACAGGTTCCTGCGCTTCCTGGTGTAAACGTAATTTACAATCAGCTCACAAATAAAAATCTATATCAGCTGAATACCACCAATAACGATCAAGTCAACATTGTATTTGGTGACGGTAGTTTTGCTAACATTCCGCAAGGCGCTTTTAGATTCTATTATCGCAGCAGCAACGGATTAAACTACTCAATCACACCTGACGATATCAGCAATGTAACAATATCATTGAGTTATGTTAACACTAATGGAACTCTACAAACACTGACCATAAGTGCTAGCTTAAAGTACACAGTTACCAATGCCACTTCGGCACAGAGCCTTGATTCAATCAAGACCTATGCGCCACAACAGTACTACACACAAAATCGCATGATTACTGGCGAAGATTATAACATCTTCCCGTTAACCAACTTTACTAGTATACAAAAAGTCAAAGCAGTTAATCGTACCAGTAGCGGAGTCAGTTTGTATCTGGATACACTAGATCCCACTGGCACATTCAGTAGCACAAATATTTTTGCTGATGACGGGGTTTTAGCAGCTAACACTTATGTGGGCTCAAGTACATTTAGTTTTGTTACTACCAATGATATCTATAACACCATCTACAACAAAATTATCCCTATAGTAAGCAGTGTTGGCATGACCAATTACTACTATGCCAACTACACCAGATATCTGCCACCACACAACAACATAACATTTACTCAAGCCACAAACGGAGTCACAACTAACTCTAGCTGGGGCAATTTATACTACTCGGGTACTGTACAAACCATTGGCTCCATTGCCAGCGGCAATTTACAGTATATTAATGCGGGCTCAAGTTTGCAATTCACCAACAATGGATCAACTTTTTATGCCAGTGTGAGTCGAGTAGTCAACAACACACAACCCTATTTTGGTACTGTGGTTCCAAATGGATCTACATTAACATCAATTATTGCACCGTTTAAAAATGATTTGTCAAACAGTTTGGTATCTACCATTGTGTCACAGATTGTTGCTCGAGTCAACTTTGGGCTCACATACGATCAAACACAACAGGCCTGGATCAATATTCCGCCCAGCAACATAGGAACCAGCACCAATTGGCTCGTGAAATTTACTTATAACAATGGGTTGTATAACATTATCTATCATCAATTGGAATATAATTTTATAAGTGTCGGCGAGACTAATTTTTATCTAGATCCCACAGTCAAGGTATATGACAGTGTGATAGGTGCTAGTGTATCTGACACTGTTAAAATATTAAAGATCAACAGTGTGCCCAATGGTAATACACCAATTGGTAGTGACATTACCTGGAACATCTATAATGTGATAACTGCCAATGACGGTTATGTAAATGGCGGTCAAGTGCTAGTAAACATGCCACAAACTCAAGTGTCCGGTGTTCCTGACAATCCTGATTTATTTACAACCATTGCCGGTGCATCCAGCGCCAGAGGCGGATTGTATTTCCAGTACCGACACAATGCACCCAGCAGAAACCGAATTGATCCTACACCAGTCAACATAATTGACCTGTATATTCTAACTGCTGACCATGCCACCAGCTACATCAACTATTTGCGTGATCTAACTGGAACTGTAAAAGAACCAGTGGCACCTACCAGCAGTAGCTTGGAAATAGCCTACAGTGCCTTGGACAACTACAAAACAGTGGGCGACACTATAATTTATAATCCGGCACAGTTTTTACCCTTGTTTGGTGCCAAAGCACAATCTAGTCTACGAGCAAGATTCAAAGTAGTCAAGAATCCGGCTGTTGGTATAACCGACAACGAAATAAAAAGCAATATTATCAGCGCCATCAATGCCTACTTTGACATACACAATTGGGACTTTGGTGATACCTTCTACTTCAGTGAACTAGCAGCATATCTGCACACTTCGCTAGCACCCAATTTGGCCAGCGTGTTGATTGTGCCTGAAGACGATACATTGGTATTTGGCAATTACTTCCAAATCAACAGTGAGCCGTGGCAAATTATTACCAGTGCTGCCACTGTTGACAACGTGGATATTATAAGTGCAGTTACTGCAGCTGAACTCAATCTTGGTAACACACTAGTAGGAACACCCTAATGCCAATTAGAAACACAATTAATCTTCTACCTGAAGCATTTAGAAGCACAACCAATCAACGTTTTTTAGGGGCCACTGTAGATCACTTGACTGCAGAATCAGCCAATGTGCCGGTTAATGGCTATATTGGAAGAACGTTTGCGCCCACCTACAAACCTGGTGACAATTATGTTCCTGAAGCATCCGCCCTAAAAACCAATTATCAACTTGAACCCAGTGTGGTGATACGAGACAAAAATGGCAACGTTATTTTAAACAGCGACTACATCGAACTGTTGCAAAATATTGCCAACAATGGCGGTAATTCGCGTCTTCAGCAACGCCTATTTGAGTCACAAGACTACAATTTTGATGGGCATTTTGATTACGACAAATTTGTAAATCACAACAACTACTACTGGATGCCTAGCGGTCCGGACTCAGTCACAGTCAGTGCCAATCAAACTCCGTATGTGGCCAACTACACAGTGACTCGCGACACCAATGTTGGCGGATACACATTCAGTGGACTAGGCGGCCATCCCAATACTCAAATCAGTCTAGCACGTGGCGGCACATACACGTTCAACGTTGATCAGCCTGGCAATCAATTTTGGATTCAAAGCGAACCTGGAGTGCGTGGGGTTGACTCAAAAGTAAACACCATTAACACTCGTGATGTTTTTGGTGTTAAAAATAACGGCACCGACAATGGTACAATCACTTTCAATGTACCCTTGGCTGACGCACAGGATTTTTATACTGGGTTAGTAAACAAAGACACAGTAAACGCAGCAGTAACATTTAGATATACTGATATTCAAAATCAATTGTTGAGCACGTTCTTGACTCAATTCCCTGAGGGATTGGATGGAATCAATTCACAACTCAATAACAAAACTTTTATTTTTATCAATAATGATCTTGACGACAGTTATTGGACCACACCTGCACTGCCTGACAGTTTTGTTCCTCCTGACAGTTATGTGGCATCAAGTATTTCTCCAGGAGATGTAATTGGTTATCCCGCCACACTAGAAGTACCTCCATACCTGTATGCACCTAGAACCAGTGTTTGGCAAATTACTCTAGTGCCCAGTGGCAACGACTACCTAATACAAATTAAACCAACAACATTGGTTTCTAGTTTACAGAAAGTGTCTATTGGATCTGGAGCCACTTACGCTTCAAATCAATTCTGGTTAAACAACAATTATGCCTACAATATTGTACCGCTAATAACTGCCACCACCAATTACTTGTATTATCAGGACAGTAACAATCCTGACTTTGTTGGCGAAATCAAAATTGTTGACAACACAGCAGTGCCCATCAACGTTACAAACGATATCATTGGACGTCGAAGCTACACCAGTCCCAATGGAGTAATTTTTACCAATGGACTAAAAGTATTCTTCGATACCAGCGTAGTACCTGCTAGCTATGCCAGCGGCACCTACTATGTGGAAGGTGTTGGTACTGCCATAACACTGGTTCCAATCTCACAATTGGTTGTGCCTGAAGCCATTGGTCAAAATATTGCTACTACTCCTGAATATGTTACCATTAATCGTGCCAGCCAGGATCACAATCCATGGAGCCGATACAATCGTTGGTTTCATAAAGATGTACTAACAGCCACAGCCAAGTACAACAATGCTGCCAGCGTTGATTACGGACCAAACATTGCGGCTCGCCGTGCCATTATTGAGTTTGAGCCTAATTTACAACTGTTTAATTTTGGCGTACAAGGCAAGTCCTGGGTCAATGTGCTTACAACGTCGGCCACAAATGCTTTTGCCACAATTGAAGGTCAAACCAGCTATACACTAGATGGAGTTGCATTGACCACTGGCATGCGAGTTATATTTGCCAATGACTACGATCCCAACGTTACTAACACAATCTGTCAAGTGGATATTGAAACCATTGGTGGACAATCATTTCTAAGACTGATCCCCACCAGCGACGATCCGGTACAGGCCGGAGAAAATGTTTTGGCCACTAGCGGCATACATGCCGGCGTCAGTTACTGGTTCAATGGTTTGTCTTGGACACAGAGTCAACAAAAGACCACAATTAACCAAGCACCCTTATTTGATCTTGTAGATGCCAACGGATACAGTTTTGGTGACACCACAGTATATCCAAACACCACATTTGCTGGCACACCATTTTTTGGTTATGCAGTTGGTACTGGCACCAACGACAGTGTGCTGGGATTTCCCTTGGTATATCAAAATTTTAACAACATTGGTGACATTGTTTTTGTTAACTATTATGACAACACAGACACCAAATATCCTCTTAATCAATTCACATACACCACAAACATCAATACTGGTACTACTGCCAATATCAGTTATAACTCAGGTTACCTAGCAAAAAATTCTGGGTTATCCACCCCAACAAAATTGAATAACTGGATTGCCACAGTTGAATCTACCAAGCAGTACCAGATCATCAGCAAGACCTATGAAGGGTATGTACTAGATATCAGTGGTACTAATTATCCGTTTATTCAAATTGACATATTGCCTGACGCAGAAAAAACCATACCCTATATCAAGGTCTACGTCAATAATACACTGCAAACTATTGATCAATACTCAATAACAAATTTTGGAGTATATCCAGTTGTTATTTTTAAATCCACAGTGGCAATGGGCGATAAAATTGATGTTGCAGTTTATAACGCAGGTACAGCCAGTGGCCTAGGCTACTATCAAGTGCCGCAAAATCTTGATTTTAATACTTTAAATAATAATTTTACAACCATAACGCTGGGACAGGTTAGAAATCATTATTATAAACTGATTGAAAATACCAATGTTGGCACTATCAATATTCCTGTACAAGACAACTATATAAAGGCCAAGGGCGGAACACTACTACAACACAGTAGTCCTTTAGTTTACGCTATGACATTCATGGCAGATCCTGTGGTGAATTTCAAGAATGGACTTGATCTTGCACGTAAAGAATACAGTAAATTTAAAAATAAATTTATAAGTCTATGCAGTACATTGGGCACTCTTAAGCATTCAGACCCAGTGTCTGGGGTAGATACCATATTGAAAAATATCAACAGTGCCAAAAATAGCAGTTTTCCATGGTACTACAGTGACATGGTACCACAAGGCGGTGAGTACAACACAACCACATACACTGTGCTCAATGCCAGACAACTGCAATACGAAATAAAAAGTATTTTTAACAATACTGTATTGAGTAATCGTGCAGTCATTATCTATTATACTCCGGCCAATACAACCGCAACACGTCAGCTGACTTTTGGTAAAGATTATACTTTCAGTCAAGTAATTCCAGCAGTGTTGTTTGACATCACGCTCACTGTTGGCGATACGATTAGCATCAGAGATTATATTACCACAGACGGTAATTATGTACCAGAAACTCCCACCAAGTTGGGACTGTATCCAAAAACTGTACCAGTAAAATATCTAGATTCTACCTATATAAAACCCACCTATGTAATTAGAGGTCATGATGGTTCATTGACTCCGGCCTACAATGATTTTAGAGACGATTACTTGCTGGAATTAGAATTAAGAATTTATAACAATATCAAGACCAACTACAACAAGAATTTTATAAATTTATATGATACCATCCCAGGCAAATTCAGACGCACCGACTATGCAATTGCTGAATGGAATCGAGTACTGACACAGAATTTCTTATCTTGGGTTGGCATCAACAACATTGATTATACCACTAACAAATGGTACAATGCCAACAATCCCTGGACCTGGAACTATACCAAATTCCTAGATGTCACGGCAACAACCAGCAATGCTAGTTACTTGAGTGGCTCTTGGCGTGCAGTATATCAATACTGGTATGACACTGACACTCCACACTTGACCCCGTGGGAAATGCTGGGATTTGGTGCTGAACCTACATGGTGGCAAAAGCGTTACGGTCCTGCTCCTTATACAAGCGGTAACTTGGTGTTGTGGGAAGATCTAGCAGCAGGTTACGTTTGGAACAATGGCGATTCATATACAGATAGTCGTTTTGTTCGTCCTGGTTTGAACAAATTTATCCCTAGCGATCTTGCTGGCAACTTGCTGGATCCTACACAAATAGGGTTAGTAAAACAAGTTAATAATGCAACAGCATCCAGCAATTTTGCAGTAGGCGACCAAGGACCTGTAGAGACTGCATGGAGACGCAGCAGTGATTATCCGTTTGCTGTACAACATGCCATGGCATTCACAAGACCAGCACAGTATTTTGCAACACAAATTGACACCAGTCGTTTCTCGATAAATCCCATAACAGGACAGTTTAGTAACAGTGCCAATCAAAAGATAACTCCTTCGGCCCTGGTAGTCAACGGTGACACAGTGTCTGTTCCGGGATCGGTATTGCGTTCTAGCGGATACCTTAACTGGATCATTGACAACATAAAAAATCTAGGCATTGATCCAGTAGCAAAATTGAATACCTATTTTGCCAATTTTAATGTACAACTTGCCTACAAGGTGTCAGGTTTTACCGATCAAAATTTAATCACGGTCACTGCTGAACAAACCAGTCCGGGCAGTACCAATGCCAGTATCATTATACCACAAGAAAATTACAAAGTGTATCTTGGCCAACCAGTTTCAAGGGGCAGTATCACATATAGTGCAGTGATTGTAACAAAAACTGCTGCTGGGTATTCGGTGTCAGGATACGATACTGTAAATCCATTTTTTGTGGTTGTTCCTAGCGCAGCCAATAACAATACCAGCACAATAACTGTTAACGGGGTTGACATAAAAGTGTATCGGGATGGCAACGGAAAGTTTTATAATGTTCCATACGGCACCACAATACCCACTGAACAACAGTTGGTTGACTTCTTGGTCAGCTATCAACGTTATCTAGTCTACTCGGGATTTACATTTGATATATTTGACAATGACCTAAATCAAATGCGAGACTGGCTATTGAGTGCACGTGAGTTCTTATTCTGGTCACAACAAAACTGGGGACCAGGAACCTTGCTGGTACTAAGTCCAGTACTAGACACCATCAAGGTCAAGAGTCAAGGGGTAATCATTGGCGAAGTTACCAATACACCAGGTGGCAGCCGAATCATTGATACCAATTTCTCCCCCATTAAAAGTAGCTCGTTTAATATACTGCGAAATGATTTTCCTTCGGGGCCTGAATACAATCAGTTTTCGTTACAGGTTGTTGACGGAAAATCTGTGATTGGTTTTGCCAGTTTGAATCTTGTGCAATATCAAAACACCTTGATATTTGACAATGTGGACGACTTTGGCGACATCATCTATGTTCCTGAACAAGGCACACGACAGTATCGTTTAAAATTGAACGGAACAAAAACTGGACAATGGGACGGAGCATTTGCGCCCACTGGCTATGTGTACAGTAACCCCACAATCAATTCATGGCAACCTGGCACCGATTATAAACAAGGTGACATTGTGTTGTACAACAACAGTTATTACACTGCACCTACCAATATTGTAGCAACTCAAACTTTTGCTCTAAGCAATTGGACACGAATACCGGCCAGCTCGATACAAAAAGGCTTACTGCCAAGTTTTGCACACAATGCCCAAGTATTCCAAAACATCTATGATGTGGATCGACCACCAGAAGATCACAACTATCAAATCTTCAGTGCAGGCTTGATTGGGTTCCGTGAACGACCATTCTTGAGCAATCTTGGTCTAAATGTATCTACTCAAACCAAGTTCTACCAAGGCTATATCAGTCAAAAGGGCACAGCAAATGCCATCGAAGCTCTAACCAAAGCCACGTTTGACAATGTCAACGGAACTATCAATACCTATGAAGAATGGGCTTTCCAGGTTGGTCGTTACGGCGACATCAACAACAACCTATACACTGAATTTGTACTAGATCAAAGTGTGTTCTCTAGCAATCCAGTTGCACTACTGTTGACCAACAACTACTCAACTGCAAACATAATTGTAAATCTTGCAGTGACCGGCAACACCACCACTTCAAATGTGTATAATGCCAGCAATATTTTTAGTTCGTCAACCAACTTATTCTCTAACAGAAACAATGCAACTGTGTACCCTGCAGATTTACCTTCTCCAGGGTATGTCAATACCAACGACGTTGACCTAGAAATTTTTGACATGACTGCCAATATCAACATTACCAATGCAGTTATTGGTAACAAAATTTGGACTGCCAAAGATGTCAACGGAAATTGGAATGTGTATCGTGTAACAGAAACTGCAAATCTATCTGCGATCAATCTAAGATACACACTGGATTCATATGCACAATTGACATTCAATAATCCACATAATTTATCAGTCAATGACTTTTTTATATTAACCGGATTCAACAACAAATTTGACGGAACATATCGTGTAACAGCAACACCAACTCAACTGTCAGTTGTGATTGTGTTACAGAATCCTGCTGATCTAATTAAACTAAACAGCACAGTTTCTGGCAGCGGAAAAATATTTTTATTGAAATCGCTACTGCTGAATTCAATACATGCGGTGGATAGCATACGTCCGCCTAATAATTGGATCAATAATGATCGTGTATGGATCAGCAGCGCAACGCCAAACGGATGGGGAGTTTATTCATTCAACCGTCCCTGGGCAGCCAACACCAGCGTGACAGTGACTGCTAACACTGTGGTGGCAAACACACAGTTTGGATCAGCAGTGGCAATCAGCACAGATGAAAAGTGGTTGTATGTTGGCAATCCTGGAACCAAAACAGTACAGGTATTTGCCAATATTGGATACACCTACTCGGCCAACATCACAATCAGTAATGCAGCGCCTGGCTTTGGCACCACACTAGATACTCAAGGAAGTATTCTAGCAGTGGGCGCACCAGCATCGGGCAATGTACAAATTTATCAACACACTGGCGGTGCTTATGTGTGGATGCAGACTTTGACAGGAACCGGAAGTAATAAATTTGGTTCAAGTATAACTCTAAGTCGAGACGCACATTGGTTGTACGTTGGCGAGCCTGGCGGCAACAATGTGTATGCCTACTGGACTCAGCAAACTAGTGGAGCCAATGTGAACTATTCGCTTGTGACCGGAATCAATTTGGCCACAGGTGGTGCATTTGGATCTAGTGTTCGAACTGCTCAAAATGGTAATCTTGTCATTGTGGGCGCACCCTCAGCAACTAATCAAGTGCCCGGTAACGGAAACGTTTATGTTTACTCACAGACTGCAAATGTATTCACTCTAGTGCAAACATTAACAAGTCAATTCAAGGGCACTAACTCGGCATTTGGTACCAGTATAGCAATTGATCAGCTGGGCGGAAATCTATTTGTGGGTATACCAAACAGTCAAGCATCGCCTTACCGCAATGGATTAGTTGAACGCTACGTACTCGCCAGTGGAACCTACAGTTATGCCGGCAACATTGCTCACCCCGATTCCGCAGTTGGCTCATTTGGAACAGTCATGAGCATCACTGCTGATGCTCAAGTGTTGGCAGTATCAGGACAAGGTAGCAGCACCGAGGAAGATACTGTATTTGACAACAATACCACAGTGATTGATGAAGGATCAACCAAGTTTGTAGAATTAGTTCCCAGCAGTGGCGCAGTATACATGCTGGAGCCCTTGTACGATCAAACACAATCGAATGATATAGGACAGTATTCATTTACACAATATCTCAGCGGGCGTGTCAGTACAGGAGATAATTTTGGTAGCAGTATTGCTACCACTAGAGACTTGGTCATGGTAGGAGCCAGTGGCGCCAACAATGCAGCCGGTGTAGCGCACATTTACAACAATCCTGCACAGGCAACATCGTGGACACTGACAAGACAACAACAACCCGCAGTTGATATATCCAGCATAAATCGTGCTTTTGTGTACAACAAAACAGACAACGTTATTCTTGGCGCTGTTGATTTTTTTGATCCTGCCAAAGGCAAAGTGTTAAACACTGTAGCAGTTGACATTGATTATCAATTGACTCATGATCCAGCACAATATAACGCTGGTACTGGAACTGTGATTGCTGACTATCACTGGGGCCCAGAGCAAGTTGGAAAAATTTGGTGGGATCTAGATGCAGTAAGATACATCAATTACGAACAAGACAGTTTGATTTACCGATTGAATTCATGGGGTAGAACTTTTACTGGCAGTCAAATTTTGGTGTACGAGTGGGTAGAAAGCTCAACACCGCCCAGTCAGTATACCGGTGATGGCGTACCAGCCTTTAGCGACGACAGTGCTTACAGTACCTACGGGTATGTAAACAATGCTGGCGTGGTCAAATTAAAATACTACTTCTGGGTAAGAAACAAAACCAGTATAAATTCTGCGGCTGGCAAATCAAACAGCGTGTACAGTATTGCAGCAGCCATTGCCAATCCTCAAGCACAAGGAATACCTTATGCCACAGTGCTAAGAAATGACAGTGTGGCTCTCTACAATGTCAATGGGTTATTGACTGGTCAAAACAGTGTGTTGCACATAAGCAGCAAGAGCACAAATGCAAAATTGATACACAGCGAGTATGCATTGGTACAAGAAGGCAATCCGCTAAGTGCCATACCAACTTTCATTGAACGCAAATTGGTTGACAGTTTGTCAGGGCAGGACAGTGCCGGAAACGCAGTACCTGATCCCAATCTAACCTTGGCACAGAGCTACGGCATACAGATACGTCCGCGCCAAAGCATGTTTGTTAATAGACAACTGGCCATTGCCAATTATATTTCGTTTGTTAATACCAAGTTGTTGTCATATCCAATTGTACAACGCAAGATAATGACAACCTTGAACAGCCAAGAAGCAGTTCCTTTGGCAACATCAGGCGCTTACAACAAGACTGTAACCACTTATGCTGAATTGGGCTATGTGAACACTGTGGGACTGTTGACTGGATACGCAGTTCTAGTAGAATCTGATGTGACCAATCTTGGTAAATGGGCAATTTATACTTGGTCTGGCTCTAGCTGGGCCGTTACTCGTGTACAGAGTTATAGAACTAATCTATATTGGACTTATACTGATTGGTACCAGGCCGGATACGACTATACTGTGGCTCCGTATTTGACTGTGGACAACAATCTTGAACTGGGCAAACAGACCTTAGTGGCCAATACCTATGTAAAAGTGTTGGACAACGGCAACGGAGAATTTGTTGTCTATTATGTGGATAGCACATTGACTAAAAATGTTGTGGGAATACAAAACGGAACAGTACAGTTTTCAACTGGAACTATTCCGTCAATTGAAATGCGTCAATTGGCCTTGGCCATACAAAACGATTTGTTCATTGATGATTTATCTTCGTACTACAATCAATTGTTCTTTACCATGATCAAGTACGTGTTGACCGAACAAAAGAATCTTGATTGGGTATTCAAGACCAATTTCTTGAGTGTGACTCAACGTATTCGTGCCTTGGCACAATTTCCAAGTTATATTGCTGACAACCAAGAGTACTATCTGGACTATATCAAAGAAGTCAAACCCTACCGAACAGTTGTTAGACAGTTTGTGGTAGATTACCAAGGTAATGATCAATACGGCGGAGACATGAGCGACTTTGATTTGCCACCTTATTGGGATGCCAATCTACAACTGTATCGTAGCCCCAATGGTGAACAAGCGTCAGATGCCTCCGCACTCACTAACGGACAATACAGTCAATGGACTAACAATTACACCTACAAAGTGGTTGATGTTGCTATTGAAAAGGCTGGTACTGGTTTTACTTTTGCACCAGCAATATCGTTTGAACCACCAAAATTTGCAAATGGCACACCCAACACCAGCGGTACCGCACAAGGTTACGCCACAATTGACGGAGTAGGTGGTATAGCTTCTGTGGTCATTACCGATCCTGGATCGGGCTACACATTTAAACCAAATGTGATCATAAATGGTGTAGGTACCGGTGCTGGCGCTTACGCAGTACTACGCAATGTGTATGATGGAAACAATAGCGGACACAATCTGGTACGCAGTTTATCAACCACAATCAAATTTGATCGTGTAAATTACACCAATGCCAACACTTTTGTTACCTGGAACGATGTTGTTGCTGCAAACACCTATGCAGTTATACCTGCAAATACCATTCTGGTCAATAATTCAGAATTGTTTGCACTCACCAACTCATATACATTTGACCCCACTGTACCGGCAACAACCTACTTTCCGTTGTCGACCACAACACCAGTGGCCTATGGTGATTTAAACAACGCCAATGATCGTATTATTGCACAAAACGGCAACATTGATTTGGCTTATACACAATTGGGCTTGGATTATCCTGGAATTGTTGTTGACGGTAATACGTTTGTGGGCAATGTGTACGATACAACCATAAGCAGTGTGTACACTGACAGCTTGGGAGTAGATCCTGGCAGTATCAATATTGATGGCGGTCCTTATGTAGGCGTGTTTGAATCTTGGGCACCAGAAGAACTGGTACCTGGGCGCATGTTTGATAATTTAAATCTTACTGCATACGATACAAATGCCATATCTTTTAGAGCGTTCCAGACCATGAACGGCAATCTGCGTTATTATAGAATAGCCAGTTTGTACAGTAGCACATTATCGGCCAATCTAAACTCAACAGATACCACGATTGAAGTAACCAATGCTGGCGCACTACCAGCACCCAGTGCGACCAACAACTTCCCGGGTGTGGTGTTTATCAATGGTGAAAAAATTACCTACTGGAGAAACTATGCTACAGAAACTCCAGTGGCCTGGGCTGCCAATTTGGTCCTAAACACAAGAACCTTGATCAGTTATTCCGGCAACACCTACATTACATTGGGCAACATATTTGAATATACCGGCAATATTGCCAATGTTGTCAGCAATATTCAACAGGTAAGTACCAATACCCTGGCACAAATTCGCAGAGGCGCTGATGGAACTTATACTCCAGCAGTGCATGTGACCGGTAGCCGAGTAGTTGATGGTAGTGCACAACAGTTGGTACCTACCAGTGATTTACAGTATGCCAATATTGGATCAAATGCCGTAACCTATAACGTTACATCAAATGTTTCCTATGCTTTGCGATTGACTGCCAACATTTCGGCTAATGTGGGCGATTATATTACCCAACTGTTCACATCTAACAGCGCAGTTGCAGCCAATGTTGTAGTGCTAGGCAATGTGGCCAATGTGGCAGTGGTACCAGTAAGTTTTATTTCAGGCAGTCTCGCAGTGTTGGCCAACACTGTAAAAATAAATCAAACAGCAGCAGGCGTGAGCACAGTGTCAATTGCCAAATTGGGCATGGTCAACACCGCAGGCAACGTGACAATTGCGGCCAATACTGTACTGGCCAAGAGCAACATTTGGTATAATCCTGGACTGAGCCTGGATTCAAGCACTACAGGACCAGCATTATTCCTATCAAGCACACCAGGATTTACTCCTACACCAGGAACTACGCCATGATAAATACTGACAACACACCCAATTTAGAGGAAAAACCCGTGGAAAAATCAACTCACCCTGCTCCAAACGAAGATAGCGGAATATACGTTAGGGGACATGTCAAGATCACTGATGTAACTGATCCTGATAATCCGGTAATCATCCGCGACAAGTTCAATGCCATACACTACGAGAACTTCAGTCAGGCTCTTGCCTGGAGTATTGCCAACAAAGGCGAGAATTTTATATATGAAATGACCTTTGGCAATGGCGGCACATCAGTGGACCCTACCGGTATCATTACATATTTGCCCACAAACACCACAGGGCAAAACGCCAATTTGTACAATCCCACCTACAGCAAGATTGTGGACAACACCAGTGTGGCCAATCTTGATCCTATCAACAACAAAATGACTGTGACGCATATTCCGGGCACAGTGTATACTGACATTTTGGTCAGTTGTTTGTTGGATTACGGCGAGCCAAATGGACAAGCCAACTTTGATAACAGTTCTGACATCAATGGTCAATATGTATTTGACGAGTTGGGACTACGTGGACGCAGTGTTGACCAATCAGTTGGATTGACCAGCACCGGTCTTTTGCTCACACACGTGGTATTCATGCCAGTTCAAAAATCACTCAATAGATTAATTCAAATTGACTATACAGTAAGAGTTCAAACACTAACAAACCTAAGTTCGAACGGATAATAAATTATGAGTTACTTAATTAATCTAACGCAAAATGGAACTCTGCTAACAACAGTGGCAGATGGCACAGTTAACAAGAACACTGGCCTAACTCTTGTGGGTAGAAACTATCCCAGTTACGGACAGATTCAAAATGAAAACTTTGTAAAACTGCTGGAAAATTTTGCCGATACCATTAATCCCACTCTAAGTAGTGCAGCAGTAACTCCACTCACTGGTATGTTATGGTACGACAGTGGACTACAGAAGCTAAAAGTCTATGACGGCAACAACTGGAGCGCAGTCAGTGAACGCATAGTATCTGCTACCGCACCAACCTCGGTCTATTATACTATCAAACCAGGCGATCAGTGGTATGACACCACAAACAATCAGCTAAATGCCTGGGACGGATCAGCTTGGCAAATAGTTGGCCCGGCATTTAAGTCTTCACAGGGTGTAACCGGAGCTCAGGTCGGCACCATTGTTGATACCAACAGTGTGGGCCATACAGTGGTCAATACCTATACTAATGGTAATTTGATTTCAATTACCAGTTTTGATTCAGCATTTACTCCGGCCAGCACCATCACAGGATTCTCTACCATTGTGCCCGGTATCAATTTATTGAGCAATGTGATTGTAAATGGCAACGTAACAAATAGTGCCACCTTGGGTGGCATCAGCCCCAGCAGTTTTGCCAGAGTTGATCGATCAAGTAATTTTACAAACAGTGTTGGAATCGCAGGCAATCTTACTCTAGGCAGTGTAACTGGCGCTTATGCCAACATACATTTCAGTGGCACCAACAATCTTGTGTTACACAATTGGGCCTATCAAGGCAATGTCAACTTCTATGTAAACAGCAGCCTAGGTAACATAACCACACTGCACTTTAGCGGTGCTACTGGTCTCGGAACTGTTTATGGCAATCCAGTTGACCCCATGGGCATAGCAACCAAGAGCTATGTGGATGCTGCAGTTGGTGCACAGGTACAAGATGTACAAAACGTAGCCGATCAATTCTACGGTGATATTGCTAGTCTAGCACAAGACTATCTAGCCAATGTAAATGTAATCAATGGTGCAATTGCCAATACTGCTGTCAATGCCACTGCTAATTTAAATTCATTGCACTCGTTGATAGACAGTAATGTTGCTGCGATCAGTGCCAATATCGGCGCATATCAATTGTATGCTAATGCCAATGCCAAGAGTATTCAGTCCAATGTAAACTCATTGTATCGAACATTGTTTGGTCCCGATGACGTATCTGGTCTAGTGTCAACCTTGGCCAGAATCAACAATCCAGCATTTACCGGAAATCCCACAACCACAAATGTACCAAGTTTGGTGGCAGCAGTGGCCGAACTGGGCGCACTTGACATACAGGTTACATTTAATCAGGCATTATCAATCAATCCCGGTGATTTTGTAATTCAAATTGACCCCACTTCAGGACAAGCATTATCTAACATTGTGAGTATATCAACCACAACTGATAGTCAAACAGCTGATTTTGTTGTGACCACTGGTGCCATAAGCACATGGGCAAACACCGTGACGTTCCTAAATGGTGCATTATTATCTGGCACACACATAACATCATTTACCACAGTTGGAGAACCACTGGCATTCAGTGGACTTGGCGATTCAAGTAGCAGTATAGCGTCTACACTGTATGTTGACGTTACTGCCAATTTGATTTATGCTGACTACACTACCAAATTGGCAACTTTAGGTAGCACTCTAACAGGCGATGTCAACAATTTGCTGACCTACAAAGCAAATATAGCAAGCCCGCAATTGACCGGATATCCAACTGCACCCGATCCTGCTGCATTGACATGGGGCACAAGCGCACACAACTTCACTGGCGGGGGTACTTTACCAGGGACTGGTGGAATATCATATTTGGCTACAACCAACTTTGTTGAACAATCAATAGCTGCACAAAAATTCAATTACACAGTGAGCCCCAATGCACCCAGTGGCGGCAGTGATGGTGACTTCTGGTTCCAGACCGTGAGTTAAAAATGCCAGTACTTTCTACCAATAACCTTAACTTTGCAAATGTATTTGTTCAACAGAGTGGAGTACAAGTAACAGCCAATTATATCCATGTAAAACAAAGTGGTAAATGGAACAAAGTTAGCGATGTTTACCGAAACGTAAACGGCACATGGCTACAGATATGGCCCACCACTGGAGTTGTATTATTTGACAGAGACGCCACAATAACTGTACCGCCTGGAATTAATTATGCCACCATCCTGGTTATTGGTGGCGGTGGCGGTGGCGGACAAGGTAAAACTGCCCAAGGACATAACGGAGCCGGGGGCGGTGGTGGCGGTGGTGGAGTAGTTTACGAACAAGGAATTCCAGTAACTGCAAGTGAAAAATTTATTATCACTATAGGTAAAGGTGGTGCTGGAGCCGCTAGCAATAGTGGTAACGGTGGTGCTGATGGGGGCGATACATCAATTACAGGTTGCGTGAGCGGAACGCCCACAACTTACACTGCACACGGGGGCACTGGTGGATCAGGATTTAATGGCCCACATGGACCGTCTGTTACAACTAGTAGTGGATGTTGTAGTAGTTACACAACTTATTCGCCTTACATAGGTCCAGGCGGATCTGGTGGCGGTGGTTATAGCACACGTGATAGCCCAGGAATAAGCCCACCCACTCCAGGTGGTGCACAAGGTTATGCTGGCGGATACGGAGCAACTAACAACAGTATTGATGCTGGTGGTGGTGGTGGAGGTGCCGGCGGACAAGGCGGTGCAGCCGCTGTTGGAGTTGGAGGTTCCGGCGGTGTTGGAATACAAAACAATATCACTGGACAATGCACTTACTACGCTGGAGGTGGTGCCGGCGGTGTTACCAATCCTGGGCAAGGTACAGGTGCCAGTGGCGGACTAGGTGGTGGAGGCGATAGCGGACAAGATGCCACATATTATGGTGGAGGCGGTGGAGGCGGTGGTGCCGGCTCAGATAGTTCTGTGGGTCCAGCATCTGGTAATGGCCACGACGGAGTAGTAATAGTTAATTTTTATTCTAGATACAATGGCGCAGTCAAATTAGAAACCGACAGCGGTACCGGAAAAATTAATGTGCCCACTGGCCGTGAAATAAGTTATACAAACACCTGTTTTGATCCCAAGGCATTGGTTTACATGGCCGACGGTACTTACAAAATGATTAAAGATATTGTTGTTGGCGATAAAGTTGTAAACAGTAAAGGCGGTGTTAATACTGTGATTGGAATAGAAACTCCGGTGTTGGGCACTCGCTTGATGTACAAGTTTAATAATCATTGGGCATTTGTATCTGAGGAACATCCATTATTAACCACACAAGGATGGGCAGCATTTGATCCAGACAGTTCGGCAGTTGAAGCACCGTTTAAAGGCAATCTAAAGAAAATCACAATTGGCACTGAACTTGTTAAATTTGATGGAACTGAAACAGTCGCCAGTATTTCTACTGAAACTCAAGATCCTGATTATGTAATTTATAATTTGTCACTGGATGGCGACCATACCTATATAGTTGAAGGATTCGTAGTACACAACAAAGACGACGGATGTTTCGCTGAAGACGCAGTAGTAAGTATGGCAGATGGCTCCTTCAAAGACATTGCTGATGTGCAAGTTGGTGACAAAGTTTATAATTACAACAAGACATCAGTCAATCAAGTGGTATATATAGAATCGGTGTACAATGACACTTTACCAATGTATTCACCATCAGACGAATTCGTCCCATTTGCAACACTGAATCATCCGTTGTATATTGATGGGGTATTGACTACTCCTACTGCTGATTATCCTTATCCTTGGCTTGACGTAAAAAATACAATTGATGCTATCACTGCACCAATTAGTCATAAAACAGTTTATAACTTATGGGTCACTGGCGATCACACCTATGTTGTAAACGGGTACGGGACACATTCTATCATTGATGACGGCGGATTCCTACCAGAATTGATTGAGCGAAATAAGTTAACGCACGACGAAGCCATGCAATCTATTAGAATCTGCACATCTGCTGGCATTGATATCATGTACGGAAGTTACATCTTTATCAAACTCTTCAAGAAAATACCAGCATTATGGATTAAAACTTTCTTTGCTAGAAGTCTGTTAACTGAATCAATTGCACAAAAATTTGTGTTGTCAGTGTTTAAAGTGTCGGGCAAGATAGCAAATTTAATAAAGCAATTTAGATAAGTATACTAAAGAGAACGAAAAATGCCATATACAATTTCAACCAGCGATAATTCAGTACAAATTACTGTACCCGACAGTCAATTTGATAACACTACCCTGTTGACTCTAGCCGGACCAAATGCTGTTGGTTATGGACAATATCTAGATAAAAATCAACTGATGTTGCTGGAAAATTTTGCATCAAACATTCAGCCCGATTCTAGTAAAAGTCTACAAGGACAACTATGGTTTGATAAATCCAGTCAGGTACTAAATGTCTACACTGATGTGGGCTATATTCCCATCAACGGTATCACAGTTGGTCCCGGAACACCCACTGTGAACAGTACCACAGTTACCGGCAATACCTGGTTTGATAACATAGCCAATCAATTGTACCTGTTTGACGGAAACAGTTGGAATTTGATTGGGCCAAACTATACCAAATTGCAAGGCGTTAGCGGTGCTGTTCCAGTCTCAATTGGTGATGCTGGCCTAATAGGAACTTCGCACAATGTGTTAGAAATGCGTTATGGCGCAACACTGATTGCCATAATCAGCAGTGATGCAACATTCCAACCCAGTCCGGATATACCAGGATTCCCATTGATCAATCAGGGTATCACGTTCAACAACACCCTATTGAATACCACTATCAATTCCAACTTAGTGGGCAATGTGACTGGCAATGTGACTGGAAACTTGACCGGTAATGTTGCTGGTAGCCTAACTGGTCTACAAGTTAATACAACAAATGTTTACAACACTGGTGATATGACCAGTGGCACTGCCGAAATTGGCACAGCAGTGATCAATAATTTTAGCAGCGGTAATGTACAAATATCAGGCGGAACTGCTACCGGGCTAACCAATTTGCAAACCATAAGTGGGGCTACCACTAATCTTCCTGGACAGGTGCAAGTGGGGTATATATCTACCGCATCGTCTACTCCGTCTAGCTTTACCAATTTGACCAGCACCAATTTTTCAGCCACAAACGCAAAATTAAATACAGTCAATGCATCAACAATAAATGCTCTCAACCTTGGCAATGTTGGTACCATTTTAACAGCCACTAGTGGCGCGGTGACTACATTAGTGGCACCTAATTTTAGTTCCTCTAATGTACAAATCACAGGCGGCACATTAACTGGAATGAACAATTTGGCCAGTACCAGCGTAAATGCACTATTGGTCAATACCGGCAATGCTCAAATCACAGGCGGGGCTATATCGGGGGTTACTAGCATAGACACCAATTCCCTAACCAGCAGAGTAACCACGCTGAATGGTTCAACCACTGTGACTGGCCAACTGACTAATAGCTACACTACAAGTCCGGCATTATTCAAATTGCTACAAGCAGATACTTTTTATACCGGCACTGTAAATGCCACGAACCTGTTCGCGTCACAACTGGGCAATACCTACTCATCAATAACAGGAACTTTAACTACATCTTCACAACCAAATATCACTGGAGTTGGCACTATAACTGCGGGCACCTGGCAGGCTACTGTGCTAGAATCACTATACGGTGGTACTGGGGTAGCTAATAATCATAAATTAACCGTAAATGGCGCTGATAGAACCCTAGACCAGGATGTGACTTCGGGGTCATCACCTACATTTACTGGCACACACTTTAGTGGTACTGCTGCCGGTTTGACTGCCGGAAGAGCACAAATATTTGATACCACTAACTGGGCACCTGGATTTGCCTTTGGTGCATTTCAAATTATTCATTTTGATAACAAACTATTCTTTTATTTTAATAGTACTATAATTGCATCTCTTGATAGCGGTGGTAACTGGAAGGTGCTTGGCGATGTAACAGGATTCGCAGGAACTATAAGCGTTTAAAGGCAACACATGGCATACACAATCAATCACTATAACAATAGTCCACTACTGCTTAACGGACTAGCCGACGGCACTGTTGACCATAGTACCAGTCTTGCATTGGTGGGACGTGATACCCCCAATTACGGACAATACCTAAACGAAAATTTTGTTTACTTACTGGAAAATTTCAGTGGTGGGACAACACCCAGCAATCCAGTAAACGGACAGTTGTGGTGGGACAGCAACAACAAAATGCTCAAAGTCAATGCTGGTGCGAACGGCCAAGCAGCCAAATGGGTCAACACCATGGGCGCCAATGCTGCCCCTAGTACTAACCCACCAACTAGCAGTGCCGAGATTACCGGTAGTGGTACATTATGGTATGACACCAGTAACCAACAACTAAATGTATGGGCCGGTACCCAATGGATCACTGTGGGCCCTTTTGGGCAAACTCCGTTGGGCGAGACTGGAGCCACTTATGCTCCAATACAGGATACCAACAATGCCAGCCATCCAGTGATTGTGTTTCAAATCAGTGGCATACCCTATGCCATCTTTAGTAAAGATGCATTTACCACTAATGCAGTGGCAGGGTTTACTAACATAATTCCTGGATTGAATTTTAGTACAACCAACCCGTTGGGCATTGCCAATCAGGCAGTCAACAACACACAAATACCACAGGCTCTAAGTGTAACCAGCCTCACAACCAGCCAAGGAATCAACTCTGGAAGTACAGTACGTGCTCCGTCATTCGCTGGGCCTACAGGACAAACGGCCACCTTTACTGGACAACTGAATGGTAATGTAACTGCTTACACTATGTCAGCAGTGACCAATATTACCAGTGCGGCCTTTACTGCCACATCAGGATTCCAAGGCAATGTGCTACAAGCCAACCAGCCCTATATTACCACACTGGGCAATATAACTGTAGGCAATATTGCATTGACTGGAAATATCTCTTATACCCCGTCAATGGCAGGTAACTGGAACTCGCCTGCACCCACCACAGTGCGAGCAGCCCTGGATCAGATAGCTGCACGATTGCGAGCAGCAGGAATCTAAAGCATGAACATCACTGTAAGTGATTCCGCAATTGAAAAAATTGCCGACATATTAGCCGAAGAAAACAATCCTGATCTAGCAGTGCGTTGTTTTGTACAAGGCGGCGGATGCTCGGGATTTCAGTACGGCTTTACTCTAGATGAAACGGCCAACGAAGATGACTGGACCTTGGAACAATCTGGTGTAAGAATTCTTGTTGACAGTATGAGTTATCAGTATCTTGAGGGTGCCACAATTGATTATCGAGATGATTTACGCGGTAGTCAATTTATAATCAACAACCCCAACGCAGTTTCTACCTGCGGTTGCGGTAGCAGTTTTGCTGTCTAAATCAAAAACTATCTAGGTTAAATGAAATACTGATACGTTCGTTATTGGTTGTATTTGGTAGTACTCGGTGAGTCAACCATCCAGGAAATAATATTAGCTTTCCCGGTTCAGGTGCAAAATTAAAAGTTGTTGCAATACGGGCCGGAAAGTTTCCGGTCATTACAGATTTGTAAGGGAATCCCTGTGTAGCGGCAGCTATCGGATTTGGATGCCGAAATTCAATTTTGCCATCTTGGGTGTTGGTGTTATAATAATATACCCCGGATATTAGGCTATTAGAATGTGCATGTTCAAATTGAAATGTATTCTTTTTTCCAAAATTAAACCAAGATTCTTTTATGTAGTAATTGGCATTTAAGTTTAAACCATTCGAATACGCCGTAACACATTTTAAGATTTCTTGTTCCAAGAGATTTAAATCAAAATCTTTTATGTTATTGACCAGGTTGTAGTTA
>Ga0208386_1000105_pt1 | contig 26582 bp, 26 predicted proteins | sample CryBogCBH16Oct07_FD_185510 | JGI IMG/M metagenome (GOLD analysis project Ga0208386, IMG submission 185510) | Freshwater microbial communities from Crystal Bog, Wisconsin, USA - CBH16Oct07 (SPAdes) | ecosystem: Environmental > Aquatic > Freshwater > Lake | place: Crystal Bog, Wisconsin, USA...
GTTCTTGTTTGCTGTGTTGTTCTTCTTGTTTGCTGTGTTGTTCTTTTTGTTCGCCGTGTTGTTCTTTTTGTTCGCCGTGTTGTTCTTTTTGTTCGCCGTGTTGTTCTTTTTGTTCGCCGTGTTGTTATTCTTGTTTGCTGTGTTGTTCTTTTTGTTCGCCGTGTTGTTCTTTTTGTTCGCCGTGTTGTTCTTCTTGTTTGCTGTGTTGTTCTTTTTGTTCGCCGTGTTGTTCTTTTTGTTCGCCGTGTTGTTCTTCTTGTTCTTGTTTGCCGTGTTCACAGCGTTGTTCTTCTTGTTTTTATTCGCCGCCGTGTTCTTCTTTGTGTTATTTTTAGCGTTATTTGGCATTCCTAAAAAGAACGCAGAGATTTATTCGCAGGAGTTATAACAACAACTAAGAAACTTCCCATTCAAGAGCGGTGCCGATTTTGGCACGCAAATCACCCTCCGTAATTCGACGATGAAGATCCGTCATGACCGCTCGCTTTTCCACATTTGACATACGAATATGTGCCATTGCATCCTCAAATGTAAACCAATTAATTGCGCCAATCTCGCGTTTCATAATATGATTGCGAGGCTGTAATGCTGCAATAACATTGGATTTACAACATCCTATAAAATAGGTCTGTTTGTAAGGAATATTGTTTGTGCCGAGATATTCTTCAATAAGCGGAGGTTCATCAAGAATATGGATCCGTTTTTCTAAAATACCGGTTTCCTCCTTGAATTCGCGTAGAGCACACACTGTTTTTCTCTCTCCAACTGCGCGCCGTCCTTTTGGAAATCCCCATTCCGCTTCGGTAAATGTACCCGTTGCGTGAGTGATATAATACTCAAGTGTTTTGCCTTCCTTATCACCGGTTACTTTGAGATTTTCAAAATTACGACGGGCATTTTCAAATTCGGTACGAAACTGTCGGGTATTTTGCCCATTCCATAATTCGGACCATAGTTTATCAAACGGTTTTGTGAGAAGCCGTCCGCGCTCCTCTATTGTCATTCCGTTGATTAATAAATGAATATAGTCCATTTTATCCATCTTGTATTTTCCCCGTAAGAATTCTACATAAGAAAGGGAATCCCTACGGCGTACAAGGAGATAATATGGGATATTATCAACATATTTTACAGCGCATATACCAAACGACATTACCGGCGCGGGACAATCCCGGAATGTATGACCAAATTCACCACAATTAGCACACTCCATATTACCTAAGCGGATTAACTTTTTTCGGTTAACCAACCTCGCGAAAATATCTAATTACAAGAGAATGTCATTGCCAGAGAGTATGAAGCAGCCTCCCCCACCGCAGGAGGAGAAGTTTCCGCCAATTGGCATGGGTCCTAGTGTATGGGGACCAATTTTCTGGACAACAATGCATATTGTAAGTCTTGGATATTCCAACTTTCCTACCGAGGAGGAAAAAACGGCAGCAATCAACTTCTTTGAATCTCTTCAATACATGATTCCTTGCCCCATTTGCAAGGAGCATTATAAAATAAATTTGGACAAAATGCCAGTGAAGGACGCTGTACACACAAAGCAGGCACTTATTCGTTGGATGTTTAATATGCACAACGAGGTAAATAAACAACTTAAGAAGCCAGAATTTGCGTGGAAAGATTTCATTTATGGAATGGGACGGCTATCCCAGATGGGTGAGGTTTCATTTTCACAGACAGCAGCGGGTGGGCGTTCATTGTTGGACACTCAGTCGCTGTTATATCTTGCTGCGGGCGTTGGTATCGGCGCTGTGGCATTCGCCGCCTACAAGCATTATGCTAAGTAATTTAGGCTTTCGCACAGCCATCTAAGAGTTCCATATCGGCATCCGGTTTGAAACTGAGCCAACTGAAGAGCGCAGCCGTTGTAGGATTGTCTAGATGCATACCGATGATAGGAAAGAGAGCGTAGAAGCGGGGTTGTTTCTTCTGGTATAACCAACGCCATAGGAGTACATAGGGAATGACTACAAAAAAGAACACAAAGCCGTAAATCAAATATAAAATACGGTACGGTAAGGGTTTGTAAACATTTATGTTTGTTGCGAGCGAAGCACCAAAGATACCCAATGCCACTATTAAAAATGTTGTGACCACAGAATTTGTGACTGTTAACGCACGCTTTAACATGCGTTTGACACTAAATGTATTTCGCTCAGCATCTTCGGCAGCCTTCTTCTCTGCTGCGGCTTCTGCCGCCGCCTTATCAGCAGCAGCTTTATCCTCTTTCTCTTTTTTAATCGCAGCATCCGCGGATGCTTCATCAAGTCCCGCTTTCTCCTCTTTATCTGCCTCATCATTTTGTGCCGCATACGCTTCTGCGTCGGGATTATAGGTAGCAGCATGAAGATTATAAGCTATACTATTTTGAAGCTGGCGTAAAAGCTTACTCATTCCTATTGTTTATGAGTAATGTTATTTCACACCCGCAGACGCAATTCATTTACGGTGTTAGAAGCCCAGAGACCAAGGGAGTTTGTTTTGTTCCGTTGTTCGGCATAACAACACCGGCAGGCATATGATTTGCCGCTTGTAATTCACAGTCTTGTTCGGTATTAAAGACGCGATCACGGTCGCATGCATTGGCAGAGGGTACCTTTACACAGTAACGACCGGTGAGATCTTCGCCGATAAAACACCAGGCGGGTTGTTTTACTGGTAAAGGTTCCATTTGCGCCGGTGGCGCCAGTGGTGCTTCAGGGACTTCAACGACCGGACTGGGTATATCTTTCATGGATCCAAAGAAATTGAGCGATGTCATGTCCTTTAAAGAGTCCATCCAGTCCCATAGGTGACTACTCGCTTTAGCCCGATCGGACCACCACGGGCTTTCGTGCCATTTATAATATTGGAAAAGCACTGCCATCCCGACACACGCCACAATGACAGCAACCAATATAATTAGTGTAGTAAGGGATGAGGTTGTAGTAGAGAACTGAGGGAGGCTTACCGAAGAGGAGGAATTTACACTATTTATTACAGCAGCAGAAACAGCATTACTTGCCATTATATAAACCTTCTAACTTAGTGTGCGTCTTTTACTCTTTAGGAATTATCCTTACCCGATTAGATATGCCGGGCGGCTTACTAGCATTAGTTTGTTACGGAAATGAGAACATTATTCTCAATGGAAATCCTCAAACAACCTACTTTTATAAGTCGTTTGAGCGTTATACGCATTTTTCTCAGGAACCGATTCAAATTCCGTTGGACGGACCGAATCTCTTGTTGACCGATGCGCCTATCTTATTAAAAACCAAAATTCCCCGTCAAGGCGATCTATTGAGTGATTTGGTACTACGAATGACTCTGCCCGATATTTTTAGCAAAGCTTACCTGAGACCTAGCGGATCTAGTTTTAGTGTAGATCGTGCCTATGAGTTTGCATGGGTTCGTCAAATTGGTGTTCGTATGATTGATACAATTACGTTTACGATCGGCGGACAGATTATACAGCAGTTTAATAGCGACTGGATTTCTGCCCGTGCGATGTTAGATTACGATAGTGATACATATAATAAATGGCGTATTATGGTGGGTGATATTCCTGAATGTTTTGATCCGGCAAACGGTATTTATTCGGATCCGAGTGTGCCGGCGGGGCAGGGATATCCTCATGTAATTGCGTGGCGTGGAAATCCAAACAATACGATGCCAGGACAGAATAATCTACCATCCATTCCTGGTCGTATTCTTCGTATCCCGCTGGGTCTATGGTTTTCGGATTTTGCGGCAAATGCACTACCACTCGTAGGTCTTCAGTATCACGATTGTGAAGTGACAATTCAGTTGCGCCCGATTCGTGATTTATACACCACTCTGGATTTGTCAGGAGCCAGGGTACGACCAGGAGTCCAGACGCTTGCGCCGTCTTATTTACCAAACGGAACCTCTATTGATAGATATACCCAGATTTGGAACCAAAAGTACTATGGCAATATTCCGCTCTCTATGACAAACTTGTATGGAGGCAGCAGCGATTTAAGTGGTTCTATGAAGTTCTTTTTGACGGATATTTCAGGTGCGGTACCCTTGTTAGATGGTTGGCCGCTCAACGCGACTTTGGAAGCAACCTATACATTCTTACAGGATGATGTGCGATTAATGTTTACAAATAGGACTCTGCGTTACAATGTGAGACAAGTCCAGTGGTTTACATTTTATGGAATTTCAACAAGAAATACATATAGATTGGATGTACATAATATAGCGACCCGATTGATATTTTTTGCCAGACGCAGTGATGCGCTCACCTATCGCAATCAAAGTACGAACTTGACGAATTGGATGTATACATTGGGAACGAATCGTCCAATTGTAATTCCAAAATATAACAATTCGTACGCAGCGGTTTATCCCAATGTTACAACGAGTGGTTCACTGGGTCGTACAAGTATCAATTTACCAGGTGTGCAGCGTGATATTTTACTCAACACATTTTTTACGGCAAATGGTAATCAATTGTTTGATAGCGAGGATACCAATTATTTTACTCAGTATGTGCCATTCCGTTATATGCAAGGAGATGCAGCACCAGTTGATAACTTGACGGCTGGAACACAGTATGAAATGTGGCCAATTAGTGCGTATAGTTTCTCTCTCGATGGATCTACGATTGAACAGCCAACAGGCAGTCTTAATACAAGCCGTATTGACCGTTTGGAGATGGATGTTGATGTTTGGCCGATTCCTTACCTGGCGGGTTATACATACAATCTTTACACTTTTGTAGAGACGCTGAACTTTTTGGAGATTAGCAGCGGTTTGGGTGGTCTCAAGTTTGCACGCTAAATCCCAACATACAATTTGTTTTCCAATTTTTTATACGAGTTCGTTTTACGAATTCATATAAGTATAACCAAATTGGTAATTTAGTACTTGTTGACCCACCAGTCGTCCCAGAGGTAGGGAGGCTGTTCGCCATTCACATCCGTGGACGGCTGGACAATGCTTGTTGTGTTTGCGCGCTCGCGGTACAGAGAGTCGATGTGCGCGTAGTTGAGCGCATACGAGAAGTACTTGAGACGGGACACCATGCCCTTCATCGGTCCAGAAATGTTGTAATCTGCAAAGAGATGTGCATCATAGCCAGACTTATCAGGGAAGTAAACATTCTTCATGACATAGAGAGGACCCGTATTGAGCTTGGGTACCGTTGCCATCTTCATGCGGACCGCAATGTTGCCGTTGACATACACATCCAGGTTATTGCCCTTGAGTAGGATTACTAAGTGGAACCACTTGGCAACTGGAATGTTTGGTACGGTTACATAGTTGTTCCATGAGTCAATCGTGTTCATGTAAACGCGGAGCGTGTTGGTATTGCTCTCAACAAACACAGCGGGTGCAAGATTGGGGAAACCGCTATCACTTCCCTTGTGGAAGATGTGCTTGAGTTTCACTGGTGCGGTACCCATATCATGACCGGGTGTGTTCTTTGCGCAGCTATCGCGATGGTCTGACTGTTCAAAGGTATCAGGGTGGATAAAGACAAACATAGAATACGAGAATGATGCGCCATACTGTTCGTCACGGCTATTATACAGAATGGGGAATCCTGTATCGGTACCCTGAGGAATCTCAACATAGGTCGCCGTTGTATTATCAAAGAGTACGACCGCCTGACGATCCAGCTTGTTCAGGAATTCGTTGATCTTTTCAACTATAGTCATAATAAATTGTAATACCAACATTGTAACAATGACGATAAATAACTGGGATGCCAGCCCAGGACCTAAAGCAAAACCCATTACACCGGATGCGGTAGAATCCATTTCCTCTATTTATAATTGGTTTTATAAATGGAGAATTGATCAATGACTCTTTAAGATTACAGGAAGTTCGTCCAGCGCGAGCCGCCGCTGTAATTCATATTAATGCCGAGCTTTGTGAATAGAGCACGCACAATGCTGGTTGTGCCCTGGGGACCCGCCTGGTAGAGACCATAGATGCGGTCCGGGGTGAGTGCTTTACCGGCGAAGAATGCGCCGTTCAGGTAGCCGTTGAACCCACCTACGAGCGATGTATTTGCAAACTGGAGACCCTTGGATGAGCCGACAACTGGACCCGGAAGTACGCAGGAGCGGTTGAGCTTGCCGTCATAGTACACATCCACTACGCGACCGGAGACAACAACCGTAAAGTTGAGCCAGCGCTGCATATCAATATCGTTGATATCGCAGACAGGCGATGAGCCAGAGTTAGAGAACGCCTGCTGCGCCGCCGCGGGGTCCTTCGCGCACTGCGTGAAGTTCTGCATCCAGGTGACCTCATTTGCCGCAGTAGGGCGTGTGTGGAAACGGATGCCGAGTTTGTTGGTGTTGGGGTATAAGAAGGAGACCATGATGTACGCCGAATCGCCGCCGGAGCTGGGATCGGAGACCGTGGGGTCCGTGATACAGATGACCGGCTTAATTACACCCATACGGTTGCTGTTCCACGCGCTAACATACATCCACCAGCTGAATGTGAAGTCGCTGCCCTCCTTAATGCGGAGCATCGGGCGAGGAGCACGGCTAGAATTTGCGTTGCCGAGCGCCTCAGTGTTATCCATATTGATACAGTAGCTTGTCTGGGGTGTGCTAGAATCGCCTGTTGATGCGGCGGGGTTAGGAAGCGCAGCGCTAGACGAATTACCCTGTAATCCATATGGGGTGAGTGATCCACTGCTCATATCCAGCTGAATCACATAGCGCTCCTCGTTGGAGCCCGCCGTCAAGTAGCTGTAGACAAGGTAGCACACAACTACAACCGTTAGGATGTAGAGGACATTTTGAACCAAGCCGGAATTGTTGGCATAGAACTGTCTGGCGGCGTTCATAATTCTTCTAACCTATCGTGTTAAAATCTTCAGGCGTATTCGTAATCCACGTACTCCAGTCCGCTTGGCTGTTTCCCCTTTTTCCCTTTCTTTCTTGTATTCGGGCAGAAGCCCGCGTGGCACATAAGATTTAACAGCTGTTTCCAGATACCTTCATATGTAGGTCCTATATCCGGGATATTTGGCTTACCATATATATCAGTCACCTGTTTGTAATTTTCCCAAATTTCTCTTTCGGTAAGTCGTCGTGGCCAAGCTTGTATCATACCTGCTTGACCCCAAAAATCCGGAGAAGTTTCTAGAAGAACACCTGTAGGATTTGACCACGTAACATTTTCTAAGATAAGTGATGTCACATGTTTGCCATTGACATATAAATCAATGGAGCGACCCTCAACGGCAATTGTAACTTGGTTCCATCGAGCATTCCAAATACGGTCGATCTCGGCGCGCGGTGCTCCACTATTATGCTCTATCATCGGTGCAACGAGAGGAGTGAGCCGAAGGAGTCCCTTTTGATGTACGGGGTCCAGGACAAATTCACCGACACCAAGTATCTTTAGAAGTGGTTTGAAACGGTAATCACCTTCTGGACCCGCAAATGGTATACGCTCTGCGTTAACTTTGTCAATATAGATAAAAAAACCCATTGTGAAGTTGCTCTTGAGTGATTGGTTCAATTGTGCCTGTGTTAGAACCGACCGGAGCGATGAGGTTCCAGCAGGCTCGTGCTCGGACGGTGTTCCTTTTAGTACAAAGGGACCAAGAACCCGTGTCTCATCGGATTTTGGTGTAAAGTACCACATGTATATGGCACCCAATACAATAATGACGAGAATCGTTATAAGAAATATAAATAGGGGATTCATCCTTCTTATAAAGTGACTATGTTTTTACAACCTTAGTTGGTTTTGGTGGCATTATGAATTTGAGACATTACGCTTTCTTCTGCCGAAGCAATGGACGCATTTACCGACGCATTTGCCTGTGATGCGAGCAATGTGGGATCGGTTGAGGCACCGCACGACTTCTGTGGGGGCTGGAAAGACGGGAATGGCATAGGGCAAAAGTGCTTGAGCGCATCGTTTCGTAATGCGTAAGGCCAGACATGTAGATTTTGTATAGCCGCTTCCGCGGCTGCCGGACCGCACACGCCGTATACTTCATTTTCTACAGGTTTCGGCTCGCCCGCAAGCACCTTTGTCAACTCGAGTTTACAATTCAAATCTACCTCAAGAACCTGATTGTGTACGCTCACTGTAATACGGATAGGTTTATCCATAGGAACATCTACAATACGACCTGACTCACGGTATACATCGCCGGTCTTAGATTTAGTATCTACAAATACAAGTATATCGTTGGTATTGGGATCCAAAAATACACCGGGATTGAGGCGCTTTGGCAGACCGTAGGGCGGCAACTGTGAGTTACTTACAGGCGCGCCTATATCGTTGCTAGAGGGTGCGAGCTCATCCGAGCCGCGATGGAAAATATGGCGGTACGGTCCCTCAATATTCGTTAGATTACGAGTATTTGCTATTAGTAAATCAAAATGGTAGGTGTACTTTACATTCATATTATCAGGCAGCAAATCATCTGTTACAACCAAACCATTTACACCGCCCGTGCCATCCTTCCAAAAGAGATGTCCATCTTTGAGAGCCCTGTACTTCGGTGTGCGAAAGATGTCCATTATATTAAAGTTGAATTTGAAGCCGCGTAACATCATAAAAATAAGAACAACAATAAGCGCTAAGAGTAAATACAGTACCCAATTGCCGTAATGAGACCCTCCCACATTTTTGGCAGCTTTTACAGTATTAGATGTAGCCGTGGCAGCATAATTTCCCATACCGGGCATCTGTTCAAAGAGCGAAGCCATTCCTACTTATGCGAAAGAAGTAATCCTTACATTGTTAGGGTGCCGTAAAAATCGCGTAGAGTCTTATTGCGAACAAAATTATTGAGTTTAAGTGCCGTTTTACGGAAACCAGGATTATTATTTGTACGAAGTTTGCTCTTATCGTAGGTATTGCCTTTGTGTGCAATGACAAGCATTACCTTGTGGGGATCCAGTTGCACTAGCGGCTCCGTATATTTTTTGGTAAATTCAATTTCTTCGGCAAATGCTCGCGATTCATCGCAAGGATGCGCTAAGGCGTACGCCTTTTTAAATGCCATTGTGCCAAAGGTGCCGTGATTGGTACCAAACGGTCCAGTTTCCCAAACACTATGGTCGTCTACAAAGTAGACATGGTTACGGCTCGCACCCGCAATAGAGACTTTACGCGAAAGTATCATCGTAACCGCATGCGACACCCTATCAGGCATATAGTAATCGTCGTCGTCCATACAGACAAGAATTTCGCCGCGTGCTGCGGCGTGGAGGCGATTACGCTTTGCACCAATACTTAGTTTTGTATCAGACCGAAGATACTGAATATTCATTGTTTGAAGTTCAGGACGGAGTATATCTTCAATAGGATCGGAGCCATCATCAAATACCACCCATTCCATACGCTCTTTGGGATATATTTGATCCTTGATACAGGCAATTAAGTAGGGTAGAAATTGTCGACGATTGTAGGTCGGCGTAATAATCGATACAAACGGTTTCATAGGAGATTTTGGTAATTTTCCAGGCCATTCAGTTGACATCTTTATTTATAATACGCACTCACTCATTTAGACCAAAAAATTTAGATTAGTATTTAAAACCCCGTGACAAAAAAGTCTTAGATAATGTCAACCATTTCACGAAGAAAGTTATGGTCATTTTTTGAAGCCTTGTACGAGCAAGAGTTAACAGAAGATTCGGCAAAGGCGGTGACTCCATCATGGCTCAAAACTCCGCTACTAATTCATCAGCAGTCGGCGGTAGCGGCGGCTTTACGCCTGGAAACTGCTAAGACAAATGGATTGGATGTAGAGCCGGTAAAGGGAGAGGCAATGGGTGGTAAATTATTTACGTCGTATGGTGTTCTTGGCGATCGTGTAGGTTCAGGAAAATCGCTTACAGCGTTAGCGCTTGTGAAGATGCCAGCGCCCACAACCATGTACAATGAGTATATTGTTCGTGGTAATTCTCTGTTGGGAGACGGGCGTGATGTGGGGCTTCTACGCACGCGTGATCAAACAACAACGGCAACAGGACAGAAACTAACACCCGTGAATACTTCATTGTTTATTGTTCCCCACGCCCTTATGGGGCAATGGGAAACATATGTAGACAATGATACAAATCTTAAGTGTCTGTTTGTAAAGAAGCGGAAAGACGCTGAAGTAGAGAAACTGTTTGATACTATAGATAAATATGACGCTTTATTTGTCTCGTCTACCATGTGGTCAACGCTGAAAACACATCATTCGGTAAGAAATATGCTTTGGAAGCGAGTCTTTATAGATGAAGCGGATAGTATCGCAATTACTACAGACTGGGACGATATTCATGGATTATTTTATTGGTTCATTTCGGCGAGTTGGCTGAATCTGGTGTTTGCGGGCGGTGCCTATTTTAATACAGCGGTTGCGTATACTCCATTTGATGATACTCCGCCGTATGTCATAGAACGGGTAAATAAGTTACAGAATAATCATTATTTAACGATTCCTGGTTGTCGGCATATGAATCTTGTGCGACGGATGTGTGGAATTTCTGCGAATCATTCCACCGTTGCGATTAATGCCGCAGTTAGCCAGAGCGCGCGACTTATTATTCATTCATCTGAGCAGTATATTCAGACAAGTTTCTCGTCGCCAACCATTACAAGCCGCCAAATTGTGTGTGCTACGCCAACGAATGTTCGCGCACTGGATGGGTTTATTTCACGGGATATGATGGAGCGGCTCAATGCAGGTGATGTTGCGGGCGCATTAGAGAGTTTAGGCATGAATTCGTACACAGAGTCGGAGATTACAACAGCCGTAACAGCATCTCTCCAGAAGGAATTGGACAATGCGCGAAAAACCTATGAGTATAAGAAGTCGTTGGAGTATTCTACAGATTCTTTGAAGGTAAAGGCGATTGAGGCGTGCGAACAGAAGATCGCATCCATTGAGAGCCGTATTTCGGCGATTCAGGAACGGCTCAAGCGGGCAAAGGAACAGACCTGCCCGATTTGTTATTGTGAGTTAACCAATACTGCGGTTACTCCTTGTTGCCAGCAGCTCTTCTGCTTTTCGTGTCTATGCGAATCACTCAAGCGGGTGGCAAGTTGCCCACTCTGCCGCGCGCGTATTGATGATATTAAGGAGATTAAGGTATTGGGCACCGGTGCTGCGCCACCGCCGATGGAGGCGCCGGCACCACCACCTCATTCGCGACTCAATAAAAATGATAGTTTTGTAAAATTTATGAAAGATAATCCTACGGCACGCGTCCTGATGTTTAGTGCATATGATGCAAGTTTTACTAAGGTAGAGCAGTCGTTAGATGATGCAAATGTTCACTATGCAACGCTCAATGGATCACAGGCGCGTATCGCAAAGCTTCTGCGCGAGTTCAAGGCAGGCAAGCATAATGTGCTGTTTCTAAATGCACGAAACATGGGCGCCGGTCTTAATATTGAGTCGGCAACTCATGTGGTGCTCTTTCATCGTATGTCGGCGGAACTGGAAAGCCAGATTATAGGTCGTGCAAATCGTCTAGGTCGTACGAACCCGTTAGAAGTGGTGTATTTGATTCATGAAAATGAAATCGGAGCCCATTAAAGGAGGATGGCAAATCCAATTATATCTCTCGACAGATCGGGTAAAGTACCCGTATATGTCGTGAAAAAGATCCTAACCAATGAGGAAACAAAGGCAAAAGAGCGTGTGTTTATGAAAGATAGTGACTTTCCTATAGTTCTCAAGGAGGATGGCGATGTGTATACGGAGGATGGCGAACTCTTGTTGCGATTTCGTAAGAATGTTCTATCAAAACAAGCAACGCAGGATGCATACAATGCGTTAAAAGAGTTTGCGAGACATGCATCAACAAACCGCGGGATTGCGAGTGGATCCGATAAAGGTAAGACAACTGGTATGAAAAAGCCGGTAATGTCCAATATTATTGGGTACTTTGATAAGTGGTCCGTGAGTCAAAAGATGTTATTCAAGCAATCGGGAATTAAGATGCCGAGCAAGTGTCGGTTGACAAGTTTCAATATTAAGAGCCCCGAGAAGTGGGCAAAGTGTCTGCCGCTTATAAAGGAGATTGATGTACAATACAAACGCCTATGTCCTAAAGAACACGCAAGTCAACTCCGTGCCGCAAAATCTACACCATTTCATATCAAAGGTACAGCGTTCTCCACGATTACAACGAATTTGAATTTTCGCACAGCAGCACACACCGATTCGGGAGATTGGCCGGATGGATTCGGCAATTTAGTTGTGTTAGAGGGCGGTGCTCCTTACAAGGGATCTCATACCGGTTTTCCGCAGTATGGAGTGGCGGTGGATTGCCGTGAGGGTGATTTCTTGGCAATGGATGTTCATCAGGTGCATGGTAACTCGCCGTTCCTACCGAAGGATGATACGAGTATGCGCCTAAGTTTGGTATCGTACTTGCGCGAGGGCATTGTAAAGAAATGCCGAGGCGCAACTATGTATAACGCGGAGAGTTTAGCAAAGCGGCTTAATCGGTGGCGCAGGAAAACGCAGAAAAATAAGGAGAAGTTATGGTAGCCGATTTACCGGCGGAAGACACGGCGGTTCTTACCGGCGGGAGGCACGGCGGGTCGAGCGGCGGCTGGAGCGCGCCTTCTTCGTGAAGCGACCCTTGGTGTTGCGGGGCTGCTTGGCGGCAGCGGCGCGGTGGAGCGCGCGCGTGCGGCGGTTGAACTTGCCGGAGCGGGGTGAGTGGAAAGGATTAGCCATTCTGTTCTTATACTTATTCAAGCGAATTTATTTACCGGGCATGGCAATCCTGCCGGTACGAAACTTAATATCATAGATACCGTAAGACGATTTGTAAATTTGTGTTACGTATTGAGGAAATTCATCTACCAGTTTCTGGGTCGCCTCCTTTGTCCGCTGAATACGATCGGGCTGGACCGCAATAATTCCACCGGGTGTATAGACTGTGGTTTTGAGGGCAATGTCATTAAATCGCACAAGTTTCTTATCCTCTACCCAGTAACGCAGAGTGCGTTCTTTGTCTTCCTGATTATCTCCGTACTTGAGACGATACGCGGGATTCTTAGTGTTGCGTATACCGAAAAAGCCACCCATGAGATATTTGAGATTGGTGCTGTAGCCGGGGGTCATGTAAAACGGATTTGCCGATGCATAGATACCCCATATGTTTGCTCCCTCCTTTTTCATAGCCGCAAATCCTTGACGGATCATCGCCGGCAAATTCTTAATATCCTCTAGTTGAGTATCACTGACCCGATGGACAAATTTATTAATGTCGTCATCAATAAAGATAATCAGTTGATTTTTGGGAAAATAGTCTAAAATAAATTGCCGTTGATTGGCGAGTCCCAATTTACCGACAATCAGTTTATTGTAGTCTTTCGGGTCTAATGCCGCCTTATAGTCCGCATATTCCTCTTTGTTCGCAACAAAGACAAACACCTTTGACGCGGGAACGCCGCCGTTCTTCAATGTAGTAATCGTCTTTTTTTGTAAAAGAGAAGGTCGTTTGTAGGAAGGAACTGCAACAATATACGAATCAGTTCCTACTTTTCGCGTTTTTACACCACGCACCATTCCTTCTTATTCTATAGGTAAAAATAGGAACCATGGATGCTAAACAATGCCCTTGGTGTCAACGCTGGTGTCTCAAGGATTATGCTTGTAATTATATTTTTGCATGCGGGCTTCCTACCGATGGGAAAAATTTCTACATCGGTGCCGGCTGTGGCAAGTCATGGTGCTGGGAATGTGGTAAGAAGTTTTGTACTACTTACATCAATCCCGAAACGGGTCATAAGAATCCCCACGCTAAGGAATCTCATACAGCGGAATGTTGTCAACAAGAGCCAGGATTCAAACAAGACGCGTACTGCCCTGGTGGACATAATAGTCATTGTGAGAAGCGGTGGAATTAATAAGTCCTGACGGACTAAGTAGGAAACGCTATCGGCTTGGGAATATCCAGCGCCTGAATAAGACGCATAAAGCGATTGGCATCGGTGTTAGGAAACCAACGGGGCAGCATGCCGCGCCAGAATTCGGTATTTTCCCAAACAGCGGCGCCGACCTTCTTGCCGTGCCCTGGACACTCCTTCTTTTCAAGCTCTATCTGCGCTGCGGTAATAAATAGGTTCGCCTTCCAAAATGTAGAGTCAAATCCACCGTCAAAGACGGGATTTGCCCCCACAAACGCATCACGCATTTCGCATAGATAACGAAACTGATTATATAACATGGACTGCTTTGACAAAACGGCGGTATATTCCATATCATCGTCTTTCCATACAGATGTTGCTGCATCATTTACTGCATAATGACCAAATAGGAGCTGATTGACTGCCTGAAGTTTTGCCTGATAAGTAAGGGGAAATAGAGTCCAGTGCTGAAAAAAGAATGTATAATAATCCAGACGATCCGATGAAAGGATTGTTTGAAACACAGATTTATAAATCTCGTATCCACGTTCATTATTGCCGACAAATCGCCGAATCCATGTGGGCAGCGATTCGTGCAGATGAAGCCCTGCCAAATTTAAGTCGTTATTATTGAGCGGCACTTCGGTGGTCATATCTAGACTGCCGCGTAGCAATTGACCGACTGCGGATTTGATTGTTTCGGAGCGCCGAATACGATTGGAGCCGAGTGCTTTCGCGTCCGCCAAGCCTACTTCAATGGTATTTTTGACATCGGACACCGAAATGGTTCCGTTCACCATGTCGGTCTTAATTTCGCGGACCGATTGGAGAATTTTGCGAAGATCGCCAGAGTGGACGGACAGCAAATCGGCGGAAAGTTTCATTAAATCACAGGTTTTGGGAATCTTATCAAACTGAGTGCTGATGAGTGCATGAACATCAGCGGGTGACGGCGCTGAAATTTGGAAAGTTTTACATAGTTTCAAAAATGGCTGAAACTTCTTCTCCATCCATTCATTGGAAATACAGACGATTGCATTGTGTCCCTTATACTCCTTAAGGATTCGCACCAATTCTGCGAGACCACCTTTGTCACCGACGGACATACCGTCAATTTCGTCTAGAATGATACCGAGATCACGGGGTCCCTCAGGGCGAAAGAAATCGGCAACATTACAACTGCGTAGTAGGGGTAGGAGGGACTCTTCTACGGCGGCTTTATGACGGTGCTGAGACGCATTCCATTCTACGACACGATAACCGGCTTGTTCGAGTGCCAGCTTTGCCAGAGTTGTTTTGCCGATTCCTGGAGGTCCATATAAGAATAGGGATGAAGGAGTACGAGGGGCAGGCTTTTTTGCCCAATCAATGATTTGGGTAAAAAGGCTTGTATGAATGGTCGCCATTTAATTATTAGGTGGCGAATCTCTTTAGGTTGTTCATTGTGCCATATTCATATTCATGTTCATATTTGGCGATCCGCCGCCCATGCTTGTCATGTTGTTCTTCATTGCAGTTTGTACTGCGGTTATTGAAGCAGGTGTTAGTAGTGGCATAACCTGTGCCAACATTGCACTGTTTCCTGCCATACCTCCACTGCTTAATTGTTTGCCGGCTGCCTGAAGTTGGTCCATTGTGGTTCCAGCAGGTAGATAACCCTTTGAAACCTCATCCTTTATGAGTGTATTTATCATCTGTTGCTGTTGATCAGGTGTAGCACCCATTGCCCCATCGAGTCCTCCATTTGCAACTGTATAGTTCACTGCCTCGGCAATTACCTGAGGTGTGATTAGATTGGTAGAACCTGCTGGCGCCGCCGCAGACGCCGAAGCGCTCATTAAGGCATCAGGTGCCGGACCGCCGCCACCGGCTCCTGCCGCACTAGTCCACGACGGAGGTGCACTAGGGGGGGTATCGTCCGCGGAGGTAAGGCAACCGGCACCTGCAAGCACGGAATTACCAAGACTGTTGACATCCGCTGTAAAGTCAATACCGCCGCCGCCAGTGTATACCGCCGCACCATTGCGGTTGATAACGCGGGACGGTATGGATGCGCCACTGAGAGAGTTCCATGAGAGACCGGCATTCTTCAAACGCTGCATAAATGCGGCGCGAGCCCGTTGCTTATTTTTAGGAGGATTCAGGTCCACTTTAGGCGTGACCTTGAAACGGTGGGACGGGTCCTTGATATCATGCGCCAAGTTCTTCGGCGTTGTTGGCAGGAGTCGGTTATTCTCGCTGACACCGACAAAATCAACGCAGAAATAGCCGCCATCTTGCATTGGCGCGTACAAATCACCGGGTGGAATTAATGTTAGATAGTCAGGGCACGCTTGGTCTCCAGGTGTAAAATCTGGATCTGTAGGAGGCGGTAATTTGAACCATTTTATATAATAGTAGTATACAACCAATGCACCACCAACAAAGAATAAGGAACCGGCTACAGGACGCATTAAGTATGAATAGTAAAAGTAGCTCAATCCTCCAACGATAAGAATGCTAAATGTCCAGAACGCAAAATATTTAATATTCTGCAGCGTCTGTTCCCATTTACGTGCTTTGGCGGTCGTATTTACCGACATCTCTCTATTTAATATGAAATATTATTGGAGAGATATATGTTAATTACCCCAGGCAGGTGCTCCATTGCTATTAGAGTTGCGCTTCGGTGTAGAGCCAGAGCCCATAGAATTCCATGATAGACCCGCGTTAACGAGACGCTGCATAAATGATGCGCGTGCCTTTCGCTTATTCTTGGGAGGGTTCAAGTCTACCGCTGGATCTACAGAGAATCTGTAGTTGGGGTCACTGATATTGGTAGAGAGTGCTTCGGGTGTTGTCTTCTTCAACGCTCCGTTTGCGCTCACACCGACAAAGTCGACACAGAAATATTGTGTAGGAGTGGAAGGAGCATAGAGTCCACCGTCCGATGGAACCAGTGACAAATAGTCGGGGCACGCCTGGTCTCCAGGAAGGAAATCTGGGTCCGGAGATGCTGGTAGGACAAACCATTTCACATAGTAGTAGTATAGGATAACTGCTCCACCAACAAAGAATAGCGCGCCGGCAACTGGGCGATTCATTACACTGTAATAGTAATAGCTGATACCTAAAACTAGCAGACCACCAAGAATCCAAAAAATCTTGGGTTTTAGGTTATCAAGCGTATGATGCCATTCCCGCGCCTGTAGTGTATTTACAGACATACTTCTATTTATTCAAATTATTTTTTTGTAAGTAAGAACATCTTACATACAATAATAAACCTGCTTATATTTATACATATGCTTAGTTGAGGCGTGCAACCGGCGTGGGGACACCGTTGCCACCACCGTACGTCTGTCCACCCATGCGGATGTAGCCCGTGAAGTAGTCCGTATCGGAGCCGGCGAGGCATCCGCTGGCATTGCCCGTGCCGTAGTAGCCGTTTGCACCTGTTGGCAAGAGCTGAACGCGGCGGAGAACCGTAGATGTGCCTCCAACCGTTGTGTTTACATTAGGATCAGGAAGGTAAACATTGCGACCCATGTCCCGGAGAACCGCAGCACCAGGCGTGGACGTGAGACCTAGAGCAGCCCAGTTCTGGGTGCCGCCGTTGGGCGAGAGCCAGGGGACTAGGTTATTGTTGGAGTCTACAATGGAGGAGGTGAGCGATAGGATATTCGTCCACAGCTTGTTGGCGGGAACCTGGTTGTACTTTTGACCAATTACCGACGTCATTGTTTATATCTTATTGTGAGAAAAAAAATATAAACAAAACTCAAAATTATAAACCGGATACCGGATGTTTAGTTGAGGCGAGCAACACCGGTGGGGATACCGTTGCCACCGCCATAGGTCTGTCCACCGAGAGAGATGTAGCCAGTCAGGTAGTCCGTGCCGGAACCAGGACCCGCCGAGCCAACATCGCCCGTGCCGTAGTAGCCGTTGGTACCGACAGGTACGAGCTGGACCTTACGGTAGATCGTGGACTCGGAACCAACTGTGGTATTTACCGCACGACCAGGGCGGAAGTGGTCGCGTCCCATATCGCGGAGAACTGCCGCACCAGGCGTAGAGAGCACCTGCGCCACCTGCGCCGATGCCCAGGGAACAGTATTATTGTTGGAGTCAACAATCGTAGACTGGATCGGCAGAATGTTAATGTAAAGCTTGTTTGCGGGGATCTGGCTGTATGTAGCGCGGACGGAGGTCATCTTTATAACTAGAGGTAAGAAAAAATATAACGCAAACACCGGAAGATTTGACTTAAGTTTTGTCTGTTGATAAATCTGCACACATATCTAATAAATACGCGTATAGACAAATTATATATATTTAGTTGAGGCGTACAAAACCGCTGGGAACACCCGTGCCGCCGCCGTACATCTGTCCGCCCAGACGGAGGTAGCCCTGGAAGAAGTCCGAGGTATTGTTATCACCCGTGCCGTAGTATCCGCCAACGGAGTTGGGTAACGCCGTTGTGCCGGCGTTCGTCACGAGCTGGACCTTACGCAGGATAGATGACTGGGAGCCGACCGTTGTGTTCGTATTCGGGTCAGGGACATAAACATTCTTGCCCATGTCACGGAAGAGCGCTGCACCAGGGGTTGAGAGGAGAGCTAGAATAGAGAACTTATCGAGACCGTTGCCCCACTGAACAACATTGTTGTTAGAATCGTAGATCGTAGACTGGACGCCGACCAGGTTAACGTAGAGGGCGTTCACGGGGACCTGGCGGAACTGTTGACCGATTACCGAAGACATTTGTTTATATCCTGTAAAAAGAAAAAAAATTACTATAGAACAAGGAAACAACCGCCATGAGCACGCTTGATGAACAAAGTCCAGGAAGAGTATCCTTGAACGCACCGATGAGTGATGATGTGATGCAGTTGCCCGGTTTCCAATACGCAAAAACAGCACCATCTACTGCCGGACAAGATGGAATTCGTGGTAATTTTGAAGCGACTCCGCTCAATCAAGCCTTTTTCTCAAAGGAGAACTTCCAGATTGTACAAAACTCAATTCGTCGTACAGTCTACGATAAGTCTGGCGATATTATTGATCCGGTAAGCACAGACGATTTGTTTATGATTATGCGCGCTATCTTTCTTTGGTATAGCCGAAATCTACCCGACCAAATTCCGGAGCAGATTGCCGAGCTGAATTCTCGTGTAACAGCGTGGTCAGTGCCAAAAATACTTGCTGAACTTGGAATGTATAAGTATTATTTGAACGATATTGATACTCTACCGGATCCTATTAAGCTTCCGGTCAACCAGAGCTCGGCGGGCACCAAATCGTTGCCGTTCAAGCCTTTCTTTTGATAGGTGCCGCACGGCGCTTCTTCTCTACAACTGGCTTGTCGGTCGCTGCCGAATCGTACGAGGCAAGGCGCGCTGCACAGTACTCGTCATATGCTGCCTTGAATCCTGAAAGGTCATTCATCCACAGGACCTCTACACTTGTAGCGGTGAGCGCACGGTGCTTCTCCTGTTGAGTGGCGACCTCACGCTCCAATTCTGCAACTGCTGCCGCCTTAAGGCGGTCTACCCGAAGACGTAAGAGATACTCGTACGCCTTGAGGTCATTCGCCGCCGGATCGGAGATTGGAGGAAGCCCCAGACCCTTGAGTCCGGCATATAGAACCGAATCCTCCACATTGGAGATAACAAGACGACCACTGATGACCGACTTGATGAAGAGCAGCCGCGCCGAGAGTTCGGTAATCTCACTCTCCAGGCGCCCTAGTTCATGAACCTTGCGCTTCGTGTACGCTGAGAGGCGCTCGCCGTAGAAGCGCTCCATGATTTCACCTGGTCCCGTAAAGCGGCGAATGGCACCGTTCACATCAAAGGCAACCATGTTCGTCGTCTTGTGTGATGTTGTGAGCTTGAAGCGGGTCTCAAAGTCGGCAGTATACGCCCGCGCCTCGTGATAATAGTCGGGATCCATCTGGAGAATGAAATCACAGTCAATATCGTTATACGCCTCTTCGTAACCACGGAGCCACATCATGGGCTTAGATCCGTCCTTCTTTGCCGCCGACTTAAGCTCCTCCTGCTCAGCAAGAATGCCGTCCAGGAAGTTCTTGTAGTCCTTCGTCCAGCAGCCAACTGGCAGCTCCTTGATGCGAATGATCGCTGTATCGTCGTCCACGAATTCATAGATGCCCTTTGTAATCCAGGTCTTGTCATCGGCACCCGCCGTCACCGGACCCTTGAAGCCGAACCACCAGGGCTTGAGTGTATGCCCCGTAAGGTCCTTTACCTCGCCACGAAGACGCATCTGGAGTGCTGACACAAGGTCCGCAGGATTGTATGGGATAACATTGGTGGAGAAGCCGGTACCGATGCCGACACATCCGTTCACCAGCAGGAGAGGAATAACCGGTAGATATGTCTCGGGCTCTACTGCCAGCCCGTCATCGTCCAGATACCGAAGAATCGCATCGTCCTCCTTCTTCACCAACGATCGCACAATTGCCGAAAGCTGCGTGTGGATATAACGGGGCGAAGCGGAATCGGCGCCACCCATGAGACGCGTGCCAAACTGACCGTTGGGCACCAGCAGATTGATATTGTTAGAACCCACAAAGTTCTGTGCCATACCAATAATTGCACCAGTCAGCGAGACTTCGCCGTGGTGATATGCGGCAGTCTCAGAGACGTAGCCGGCAAGCTGCGCCACACGCAACTCTGATGTAAGATTGCGCTTGAGCGCCGACCAGAAGATCTTGCGCTGTGACGGCTTGAGACCGTCCATCACATGTGGTAGCGACCGAATGTTATCGGCAGAACTGAAATGGATCAGTTCGTCGTGAACAAAGCGGGAGTAGCCTACCTTGCCGCCACCGGCGCCGACGGCAAGATGCCGCTTACGGTCAAAGGAACCGAGCCACACCTTGCGGTCATCGGCGCGCTTCTTATTGAACGCCAGATCAATCGTCGCATCCGCCTCTCCATCCCATGTGTACTCCACGGTATTCATATTTGCAAAGTACTCACGCGCCTCCAGAGCCGTAGAAGTACCCAATCCCTTGTAATACTTCGTCTTCCAGCCGCGACCACCACTCTCTGCACCTGTCAGTCCGGCAAGCCATGCCTCATACTCAGACTCGGAATAGAAGCAGAGTGTCGTCTTTCCCTTGGTCGCCTTGAGCAGCGGTGTCATCAGGCAGCAGAGGAATCCCAACTTGAGCAGCGACGGCCAATCGGTATGAAAGAGATTCATCAGCAGTCCCTTGATATGCGAGCCATCCACATCTTGATCGGTCATAATCATGACACGACCGTAGCGGAGCTGTTTGAGATCGGTGTACACCTTGCCGGTCTCCAATCCAAGAATGTGCTTAATGTGGGTTAGTTCCACATTTGCCGTCTTCTTTACTACGGAGATATCCTTGACATTCATAATTTTGCCCTTGAGCGGGAAGACGCCGTAGCGCTCGCGACCGACCACCTTCAATCCCGAAATCGCCGTTGTCGCGGCGGAATCGCCCTCCGTCAGGATGAGCGTACAGTCGGCGGATTTCGCCGTACCCGCCCAAATCGCATCCTCCAGCTTAGGAATGCCGCGAACCGTGGACTTCTTCTTACCATCAGTACGCTTGGCAGCGGCGGTGTTCTTCGCTTCAAAGAGCGCCTGCGCCTCCGCCAGAAGTCCAATCTTTACCAGCTTATCCACAAACTTGGGAGATAGCACGGGTAGAGAACCGAACTTTGCGGACGGCGTCGTTAGCGTCTCCTTCGTCTGCGTGTCGAACGAGGGATTTACAATCGTGGAGTTGACGAACCAGACCACAGAATCCTTGAGGAGCGCCGGTGTAATATCCAGCTTCGCCTTCTTCTTTGCGTGCTCGCAGAAAGCCGTCAGGACCATCTTGCTCACATAGTCAAGATGCTTACCACCACGGCGAGTAGCGATACCGTTCACGAACGAGAGGTGGCGTTCATCAGGCGGCGCATCGGCGGCGTGTAGGTCACGCGTGAGCACCGCGCCAATTTCCCAACGCTCGCCGGCGACCTCGTACGCAACGCGTTTTCCTCCGCCAACCCCAGCGCCCGCGCCCCCGCTAACGGATGATGTCTCGCTCGCAGCAACTGAGGCGCCGTCGCTGCCGTTCTTTTCCGCTAGATACATATCGATGTACTTGGGGAATGTATTCGACCCCACAACCTTGCCGTTGAGCGTCACTTTACACTCACGCCCCGCCATCGCAGCAGCGTCCATCACGCGCGTGGCAATCAACGCGAGCATGTCGGCAGGAATCTCGGTCGGCACGGTGGATCCGCCCCACGAAAAGCGCGACAAATCGGGTGTAAACGAGATTTCGGTCACAGGCTTCGCCGAACACGCCTTAATCACCGGCGTACCAATGACCGACATGTTAGATGTCCAGGTCTGTGTATAGCGCTTCTTCGCACGATGGTCAATCGTATCAATGCTAAACTCGCGGCTGAAGATATTGGTGAGCTTCGCGCCGTAGCCGTTCTTACCGCCGACCACCTTTTCCTCCTCCTTGTCGTAGTTGGAGGAGGTGAGAAGATTGCCGAAGATGAGTTCAGGAGCCCACAGACCGGTCTCATCGTGCTTATCTACGGGAATGCCATCGCCATCATTCTTTACCGTAATTTTGTGAGGAGTGTAGGAAATATCAATGTGCTTGACGGGAAAGCACTCGGTGCCGGCAACAAGACGACCGGCTTGGCGTACCTTGTGATCCAGAGCGTTCACGAGGATTTCGTCAAAGATCTTGAGGAAGCCAGGGCAGAAACGAACAGAACGCCACTCCATCGCACCCTTCTCCTGGTTGATGACCCATCGCTGCTCTACGGCGGTATCCACGGAGCCGATGTAGGTGTCAGGAAGTTCTAGGATGTGCTCACGATGCGTATGCTTCTTGTACTGCGCCGCCGTCGTCTTTGCCTTAGCAACTTTGGGTGCCTTTGGTGCAGTAGTACTCATTCTAACTACTAGGTGTGCTGTTGGAAGGCAAGGGAGGACCCTTGCTCAATTTTGTTGGCAACAGGTCTAAAACTCTACCGCATTATATTTAATATACTATCATGGATAATACACTAAATGTATTAGTTACATATGGAACAATTGCCGCACAAGCAAGCGTTTACGCATGTATAGCGGGGGTACCATTTGGTGGAACAGTTGCGTGGGTACCTATCGTATTTTTGTCGTATTCAGAAAGATATCCTCATTCTCCGCTACAAGCCATTGTTGTCGGTTTTCCTACAACAATCGTTTGTGATATAGTACTTCTTATTCCAGCACTTTTTATTCTATACATTAATCTTATAAAGACGTTCCCAGGCTGACGGGATGGTCGCTAAAATAGTGGCATGCGGTGCGTCTTGGACCTCTAAACATGTTTGGACAAATGCTTCCATCGTTTCGCGTTCAAAGAATCCTTTGGAATCCAGCCATAGAAATACATGGCGGATAAGAATACAAAAAGGGGTTCGCGCAAGTCCGTCTTCCCATACATAAATAGATTTATCACAACCCGCCTTTTCTAAACGGGCAAACCATGCGTCCCAGGGATTGAGTTCCTTTTCGAACTGAATCGCTGCTACAAAAGAGCGCAAATCGCCGCGCTGAATCATAAACGTCAAATCGGAGGGAATACGAATCTTATCGGGTGCAATCTCTTCTGCTGTTTGAATCGCAGTAAGCGTATCTCGCACATGAACAACGGGAACATGACCGCAAAATAGAGCAACGCAACGGGAGCGTAGAGTAGGATGAATACGATATAGCGAATTGCATAAGAATAGAAACATAGGAGCGTGCCGATGCCCCTCGCGGTCCACATCATCCAATAAAGCCCTAAGAGATGCCTGAGCGGGTTCCGTCATTGTTTCCACCTCATCAAAAATTACAAATTTGCGCGTTACACCTGGCCAATGCGTTTGAGTAAATTGTAGAATACGATCGCGAATCACTTCAATAGAACGCTCATCGGAGGCATTCAAATAAAGAGTAGAAATGGTTGGCGAAATATCTGGGTACGCCTCTTGTGCTAGGGCTAGAGCAATAGAGGTTTTACCGGTACCAGGAGGTCCGTATAGAATAGTGGGCGGAAAGCCGATAAAGTGCTTTTGAATCGCCCGTTCAAAGAGCTGTTTGATGCGCCGATGTCCCTTAATGTCCGCCAGACGAGTGGGGCGGTACTTTTCGGTCCATACGGCAGTGCTGGTTGCCATCTTAGAACAAAACACCAAGCCCCCCGTTTAGACCGATTGAATGATTCAATCGGTTCACAGGTCTAGACCCCGTTAAATTTTACAGCGTCCGTGGTCCCTGTAGAGTTCAACGTGCCGACTTCGTTTGTTTCGTCGGTGACCGCTGCCACAAAATCGGTATATGTTGGAAATTTAGGTTTCGCTGCCTTTGCGCCGAAACATTCCGCCAACTGGCTTATCTGCGTTCCTTTGTATTTTCGGGTAAATTCGGTCTTTGATGCTAGATAACAAGAACGGCGAGCGCGTTTACGGGTCTTCTTGCCCTCTGCCTCAATAACGGGCAAACAACGGCGAGCCAATCCGCGCACATGAGGTATATCCATATCACCAAGGGGTACGCGTATAGTTCGCACAGTAGGAATCGCAAATGTTGTGGGGTCCCGCTCTCGGTTCAAGTAGCTAATTAATCCGCGGGCGCGCTCAGTAAAATGCCGAGCACCTTCGCTAGAGATATGACCGGCACTATCGGCAAAAAGGCGACGGAATGCATCAAATTGTACTATTCTATTTTCACGTACCGGAATCAACATATTAAGCATATCAAAGAGCGATGCAGGGATGTCACCAATGGGTGTAGCGGACATTAAAAACGGACGCACCGAGTCCGCGCCGCTAACCTGGTAACTATTCCAAATAAATCGTTGAATCACCGAAAAGTCCGCTTTTTCGGTCACCAGTAGGTCACCGTCGTAGAGTTTATGGACTTCGTCTATTACCAAAAATGTACGCCGTAGCATATCTGGACCGTTTTTACGATATAACGCACGACCAAGTTCGTTTTTACGTTCCAGAGCGTTTTGAAATGTTTTGTAACTGATGGGGGTCATGAAAAGCGGGGATACATCCTTTCTACCCAGCTTTCCTACGACTCCGCGATTTTCCAAACCAAGCCGGCGGAATGGCATATAGCAGACAGAGTCAAATACATTCTTCCAGACATCGGATACCAGGGAATTGCGAGTGACCCATAGGACCCGATAGCCCGCTGCCATAAACGCGCCCGAAGCCGTAGCAACAGCGGTACAGGTCTTACCCGTTCCCACCGAATGCCAAGCAAGCAACCCTTTTGTTGGAAGCTCAGGAGTAAAATAATGGCGGATAAATTGCTGAGTCGGTGTGAATTTTATAGCGGTTCCTGGGGTAACTACGGCGGTACATGCATTGTTTAGAGTCTGCGTCGGCCAGGCGTACTGTCCGTATTTTTCTAGAAAAGAGCCTCCAACCTGGGTATGGTGCCGCTGAGGATTGATTTCGCGAGTAAGTGTCCAATCTACGGCAGAATGTATCGCCATTTCGGTTATTTCCTTGGTCATCACAAGTAGACTCAAGTCAAGTCCAGAGTACTGCATAACTAGTGAATGAGTGTCTATGCTTTGTACATCCTCGTCTACAAAAGGCGGCATACCAGGTGCAATAGTTCTATAGACATACACATTGAGAGTCCAGCCGAGCCCTTCCACAAACGGGAGTCCCTTTTGTCCGCAAAAACGGGTGGCACGACCAATGGCTTGTTTCATATCACTTTCCGCCAAGGGTTCTTCCAATATATGGCAGTATTTAACATCAAAAAGGTCAATGCCCTCTTTATACTTGGAATCTAGTACAAGAATTCGTAGCAGTTCGCCGTGGATATTGTCAGGGCGTTTATTGTATATATCCAAAATAGATTTCTTCAACCCAACTGTTAACGGTTTTCCCCATAGTGGCTGGGATTGTAGGACGCCGAAGCGGTTTCCACTTCCACCGGCGGCTTTAAGTCCCTCGCGCCCCTGCGCGAATTCAAATCCGCCGCGAATCAGATATGCGGCGATCGCTTTAGCGCCAAAAGCGCCGTCCCGTAAATCGGTAAAGATGAAATGTTTGAACTTTTGTCCATGATCCCGCATATCTACCCCATCCAGATTGCGAATGCGCCGCACAAGCGCCGAATATTTACCGCTCATTTCAGGATACAACAGATCGGTGGAAAATCCCGCTTTATCTACGACAGCACCACGCGGTAACCGGGCGGTGTTGGACACACGCCGTATACAAGTAGAAATTTTGGACAATCTTCCGCTCATCCCTTATTAAAGACAAAGTAAATAATAAAGGATAAGCCATGTCGGTTGATGACGTTATTCACGTATTCAAGGAATATATAAATAAGAAAGACACCGAGGGATTTAACACCTTTTTGTCAGAAACTCAGGATGATTATGATGGTGTTTGGGATTACATTTTTAAAAAGGTGTATATTCACGCTTGCCTGAAGAAGAACCAGCCGATTGTAGATATTCTCCTAAAAGCGTACGAAGAGTTATCAGAAATTGAGCGAATTGCTATACGACAGGTGTTTCCGTATGGACGATATCTCTTAGCAAAATAAACTAGAATAAATCAATCTGAGCAGTAATATCGTGTGCTGCATTCGCTCCTCCTCCACCTGTTGTATAGGATGTATACAACATAATTCTATCACCCGTATCA
>Ga0208386_1000107_pt1 | contig 26381 bp, 17 predicted proteins | sample CryBogCBH16Oct07_FD_185510 | JGI IMG/M metagenome (GOLD analysis project Ga0208386, IMG submission 185510) | Freshwater microbial communities from Crystal Bog, Wisconsin, USA - CBH16Oct07 (SPAdes) | ecosystem: Environmental > Aquatic > Freshwater > Lake | place: Crystal Bog, Wisconsin, USA...
AACCAATAAGCGCCATTGCTAGGCGATAAGGCAGAGCCATTGGTACCAAACTGAGGCTCGTTTAATACTTCAATGATGTCAATTAGACGTGTCCCTTGAGGAAAGTAATTTCCTGTCAAAGGATTAACGAGTAAATGTGCATTAACGTTATATCGAGTGACTAAAGCTTTTATAAAGCCTTCTAGTCCTACATTAGCTAAACCTGAATGTAAACCTAATGCATTTAAAGGAGAGCTTCCTCCTGCATAGTTATCATAAGGCTGATTAATGAGAGTGGGGTAAACCGCATAGTTTCTAGGAGTACCATATATGTCATAAAGGACAGTATTTCCTATTGCTTTATTGTAGAGAATAATCTCATCTAAAATACTCCAGTCATATCCTGGAAAAGTCCCTACCCCACTCCATCCAGGATCTACGTCATACCAATGCTCATTACCTGGATAGCCTTGTGCAGAGGCATGAGGACTATTTCTACTCCCCATATAGTCATGGACTCTTACAAGTTTTAGTGTACTAGGGGTAGGAGGTAAACTAGGTCCACCTGTAATCACAAAGTTTATATTAGGCGGAATAGATTGGTAGTCACCAGGATCCACTATATTAACCCCAATAATTGATCCATTAGTCGATACATTAGCAAACCCAATAGCTTGATGTGTCAAAGGATCTCCTCCTGTAAAGACCACGCCTACAGTTACTGTATTAGACCAAGCTAAAGCAGCATTGTAGTAATTTCCTCCACCTGAGATCATGTGGACAATTGGGTTTTTAGCGCTGTCTAGAGTGACATAGGCTTGTGCTGTTTGAGTCACTTGGCTATTAGCTAGAGTACCAAAGCTATTGTTGTGAAACCCTAAGAAATCGCTCGGTATTTGAATGGGGTTTATAAAAGAGTCGTCATTGACTAAATTAGGAGCGTTAAATACGCCAGTATAAGTAGCCATAATTAAGACCCAATAGAGCCAATAAAGTCTCCGTGTATATTGATAGTAAAGATACCAGAGATATTAGGAGTATTCATACTAGGCACTAATTCAAAAGCTAATACATCGTTAGTGTCAAAAACGATAGGTCTATTATCGTTATCTCCACTGTAAACTAATTCTACAGGAGTTACCTCTATGTTAGTACCTGGAGTTGAAACGCTAGGTAAAGCAACAACCAATATACCCATAGACTCCTGAGCTACCCCCGTAATAGGGGTTGGTGAAGAGCCACTATAAGATCTTATTGGAATGCTATTCATACCTTCATTCCATTCAGCTACAGTGTTATCGTTTCTAATTGGATAAGTAGTAGTCGCCACTGTACCATTACTACTATAAGGATTATTCTTATTGTTTCTTAATCTTATAACGTTTAAAACAAAGTAACCACCTGAGGCACTCGCTGAAACACCAGTTACTTTTATATGCGATATTCTCATTTTACCTACAGTAGGTGTCATGTCTAAAAATATCGAAGTTGAATTTGAAGAGAGTCCTGTTACTGATGTTGATACAGTAAAAGAATCTCGCAACGGTTTTGGTTGAGGAGGTGGTACTGGACTTACTTTATAAGACACTACATTAGGAGACCCGACAGATGCATTAGGGTCATTACATCTAATCTGCACCATACCTAAACCAGCTACAGATAAATAATAGGCATTTAATTTATCTGTAATCGCGCTAATAGCAGGTCCTGAAAAACCTGAATTATTATACTGAGCAATAGGATTTAACTCTAACGGGCCAACTAACGTATAGACGGAAGTATAGTCACCTACACAACCGTAGACCTCTATATTAGGAGTACCCGAACCTGTATTGGATTCTAACTGTAGAAATAAAGTACCTGCACCATTTAAGAGTATGTCAGTATAAGACGTAGCAGGATGTGGATTTCCACCATATTGAGAGGTTAATGTAAGTACATCTTTAACATCAGGTGCTGCAGTAATGCCAGATACCGTAATATTAGATCCTGGCATTAATTGCACATAAGGTGGATTAGACGGATTAGTAAAGAGTTTATAAAGTCCACTTAACCATCCACGAATACCAGTAGCAGGGTTAACGACACCTGTAGTATCTGTCCCTAGATTATTGTTAGTATTATTGAGTAACGTATTAGTGTCATTTAAAACTGAGTTAGTGTTAATTTGCTGTTCTACAGAATCTATCGCATGTGAATTAAGATTAGATAGCTGTATTGTTATAGCATCTAAATTACCACCATTCTCTTTAGCTAAATTAGCTAATTGATTTGCAGGTAAGACAACAGGGATTGAAGCATCTAATGTTTTTTGTCCTAAAGAAATAGAGGTCCCACCTATCTTTGTAATGTCATATCCTGACGTAGACTGGCTTCCTAGACCGTTTATCGTTGTATAGGTGCCTACAGTAGGGTATCCTGATAATATCTCAGCAGCAGGCACTGAGGGGCCTGCATTTACCCAATAGCTGTAGGCTACGTAAGGCTGAGGAGAAAATGTATCTATCCCTATAAAGTGGACTAGGATATCGTTTTCCACATAACCATTACCTCCCGCAGTAGCTACATAGGTAATGGTTTGGTTATAAATATTAGAGGCAGATGAAACTGGCTGTAAATTTCTAGCAACCTCATCGGTCAGCGTTACCGATGCTCCTTTTATATCCTGCCAGGTTACATTGTCTGTAGGGACTAAAGGCTCTATTCTGATGTAATAGGTAGGTGGATTAGTGCCGTTATAAAACCATAAAGTACCGTAAGGCGTTTGAGTAACGCCTTGAATAGCTCTTAACAACGAAGCAAAATTATAGTCTAAATCCGATATTTCAAGTATCTCACCGTCATTAGTAAACTGCTTTAAAATTATATTAGATGGCATAAAAGCTCCTTAAGAAAATAAAAATTAACTCGTTCTAAACTGATATTGCACAGTAGGTGCACTCGAATAGGTTATTCTTAGTCTATCTGCATAATCTAAATTAATAATCCCATTTGTAATCCCGGTGTTAAAGTAAGTAGCGCCATTGTCTACACTCAATTCAATTAAAGAAACAGTACCGCCTGATACAGAAACTAATGTCCTTTGAGGTGCAATATTGGTATAAACAAAAGGACTCCCTGTTAATGAAAGAGATGAAACACCATTACCGTATTTGTTTGAAACAAAATTTGACATAGCGTAGTTATTCTCTATCTTTATTTGGGCACCAATATCGCTAGGTACTAATACATTGGCATCCATAATGGAAGGCCATTTAGTAGGTACTTTCATGTAATTGTTTTTACATTCAAAAAAGGCCGCACCATTTGCAGTATTTTGAAACTCTACTGACCTACCTACGTTGGTGAATCCCATGTTAGGTTCATCAATGATATTGGAGTTGACTCTACCTACACCTGTACAGTTTTTAGCTACGTAGATTGCTCTACCGCCTGGTCTGATTACTCGATTATTATTTACTTCAAAGTTAGTCAATTGGGCTACCTGAAGTGCTGTATACGCATCTGTTTGAGTAGCTCCACATAAGCTAGCTCCTGTATTACTATTGGTAGCTGTTGAGTTAGCACTTAAGGTTAATGTAGATCCAGATACTTGCGTAATGTAAGTTCCAGAAGCAAACCCTAAGATAGCAATTCCTGTTCCTACAAAGATAGGTAAAGAACCACTATAGGTGACTTGATTACTTCCTGTAGTCACAGCAAAGCCTGAAGATATCGTTTGGTAATACTCTAAAAACCCAAAGAACTGAATAAAATCATTTTGGTTTATAGTAGTATTTGGTGCTGCGCTTAATGTAACTGCTGTAGAAGAAAACCCAATGACAGAAACGTTACTACCACCTGAGTGGTTAAAGTTTACAGCGCTTGTATTAGTGACATCAGTTAATTGAGAACCAATGGAAATGCCTGTAGTGGAATCTAAAGTGACGGTAGCCGTATTGGTATTAGCTTGCACTTTACATACTTTTCTATCATCTCCCCCTCCCCAGAAACAAAGAATGGTTCCTGATGGAACTGTAACACCGTTACTTAAAGTTACACCTGTCATAGTTCCTGCAACCAATGTAGTCCCTTGTGGAATAGAGACTCCAGAGATACAGTTTGGGTTTTGATTACCGTATCTATCGGTTACTAATTGACCGTATGAAAGTCTAGTAGTATAAGGAAGAGGAAGTATTGTTGAATTAGAGACTAAGGTAGCGGTAGTAATGGAGATACCGTTCTTGTTATATAAATCACAGGTATCATAAATGGTGTTATCGGTAATAGAGATGTCATTGACTGTACCACCACTACCAATTGCATTGATTGCAGATTGTGCTGAAGCAATAATGAAATTATTAGTGAATCTAATCCCACTCATGGTGTAGGATGTAGCATTAAAGAATGTTACAGCAGGCAATACAGTAGGCGTTACACTAGATGAACCTACCATTGCACTAGAATAGCTTCTGTTATTACCACAGCCTATAACAACATTGTTTGTTATAGCGATGTTATTACTAGCATAAGTATTATAAGAGGATTCTCCTGTAATATAAACGCCAGCAGTATAGACTCTTTCAATGATGTTTCCATGTATAGACACATTGCTTGCACCCACACAGGTAATGCCGCGAGTTAACGTATACTTTACGTCATTGTTTTGTATTAAGAAATTAGTAGGAAAAGATCCACCTGAATACCCTACTAAAGAAATGCCGTCATCTCCTGATCCATAGACTTTATTAGAGTGTATTTTTACACTATTAGCTCCCCTTGTAGAGGTGATTCCGTCTGCTAAAGTATTAGTGACATAATTACTGACTATCTCGCCACCTGTAGAGCTGTAATTAATGATGCCTGCAGCGGCTGACTTTAACACATTACAGCGCTCTACTCTAAAGCCTATAGCGGAACTTAAAACCAATTTATGAGAATAAAACTGACTTTGTCTAACTCCTGCCCAAGCTGAATTTAAAGTAACTCCACTCAATAAAGGGTTAGATCCCACTAATACAACAGACTGATTGGTCCCTGTATTGTCTGTAGAATTTAAAGTACCGGGCCCATAAACACTAATTGAATCAAAAGTCACTATACCCGAATGATTAAAAGTTCCTCTAGGAATAATCAAACTAGCGCCATTGTTTTTGCAGTAGGTTGCTGCAGTATTTAAAGCTGATGTAAAATCTACAGTATTTTTACCACTAAAGCACAATAAAGATATTTGTTCTACAATGTGATTGGTTTGGCTATTATCCCAACGATATAATTCGTTGTCTACAATGTAATTGCCTCTTGGAAGATTACCAGAAGCTACATCTGCCATATACGTTGTGTAATTGTAATAGGTTCCACTCCCTGTTAATTCTAAGGAAGTGCTTGAAGTATTAACATAGATGCTAACATTAGAGGTATTTGTTTTTATAAAGTAAGTCCCACTTAATATCAGGTTATTATTAAGGTCTGCTATAAATGCTGATAGACTAGAATAAGTAGGTTGATTAAGTATAGTCAATTGACCGTTATTGCAATATATGTTACCATCTGCAGTGGCATATAGACCAGAGCTTAAATTAGTAGCCTGTAATAGGCTAGAAAGATTCTGATATTTAGAGTTTTGTAAAAAGATAAGTGGTGAGGATAGAAAAGACATTATGCATCCCTATGTAATTGATAAACGACTCTTAAGCTTGCGCTATTCCAATTAGATGAGTTTATATAGAAAGTAGTACTCGTGCCTGCTGCTGCAGCAATAATGGAAGGAAACTGATTAGCCGTAATGACTTTATAGCCATTAGCTGCAATAGATATCCCTGACAAAATATCGGTTCCAGAACTTGTGGTACCAAAATTAATAGTGACTGCATTGCTTGTGGTATTCTGAATTATCATTCTGTCAAAAGAAGTATTTCCTGGAACGTTAAAAGATCTATTAGCTGCTATAGCAATAGTAGAACGTATGGTATCCGATATCTTACCGCCTTTACCAATTACCTGTAAATAACAGTCATCGATGTAAAGAGTACCTGTACTATCAGTACCACTATAGCCAGCACCTGCTCTTTGTATATAAAGCTTAGCGTATTTAGCTCCTACAGGAACTGTCTGATAATTAACAATGTTTAATCGAGACCAAGCATTATTTGTTAATTTAGATCCAGGAATAGCAATGTCAAAGTTAGTGTTACCTGGAGGATTATTACCATCGATATCAAAATACTGAATAGAACAGAAAATGTAGTCGTTGCCAAATCCACTGACATAGACTGCAAAATTAAAGATACAGACATCGTTAGGGTAAACATCAAAGCACATATACCATTGGCTACCACCACCTACGATTAAGCTGTAAGAGCCAAATAACCAAACAGCGCCTGTTACATAACTACCACCTGTGACATACAGCCAGTCTCTAATAACCCCCACTCCTTGTTGAAAGCCTCCATCCATAAGTAAGTTATTTCCAGAGTGAGTAACTGTTCCTATCTCAGGCAGATTAACCCAATCGTAGCTCATTATGTTGCCGTTTCCTAAAATCAAATAAGGGAACGCATATCTTGCTGGGGTCACCACACCTGTTCCACTATTGTATTGCAAAGACGTAAAGCCTGATGTAATCAAATTAGTAAAGTTTATTTGACATCCTGTTTGGCCTACAGACCAACCAAATTGTCCACCATAAACCCCACCAGCTCTACCTAATGGGAAGTTCTTTTTCATCAATGACCCTGTATAAACAATAGTGACATCGATAAGATCTATAACGGAATCTAAGTAATTAGAATCTAACCAATAGTTAGTGTCATTGTTTCCTTCAATATGACAGTGGGTTAAACGGGTAGTGCCACCACCATAATTAAAGGCATAGGCTCCAAAATTACCAGAAATATCACAATCTGGAATATAGTCTAAATGGACTGATGAAAAATTTAAAGTAGCTCCACCATTAACAATGCCATAGCATCCAGCATTTATAATGATAGATTCATAAAAGATATTTTCACCTGAGTTATATAAGCCTTGTGGGTAATATATGTTATAAAGACCGTGATGTAAAGTGCCTTTACTAGGCTTAATAGACCAGGTGTTATCATCAAAGGTGTTATTAAAGATATAGTAGCTTATGTCGTAATTACTAATTGTGATATTCGCATTAGCAAATAAAACACCTACAGCTCCTGCATAGGCTGTCGCATTGGATATAGTGGCGTAAGCTGTATTGTGTAAAACTGCTGCTCTGTCATTAGTAATAGTTTTTACTACGCCTAATAAAACACCTCCACCATTAAAGATAGGGAGACCTATTTTTAATTGAGCTGTAAAGCTTGTACCTGTGCCTGTTACAGATGTACCTGATACAGATATAGATCCTGTTAATGCATAAATTGTTCGACTAATATATTTAACGTTAAAACTAACGTTTGAAGTGTTAGAGTAAGCATTTGCTTGCAATGTTAAAGAGGTGTCCGACTCAATGCTATAGATAACACCTATATAAGTGTTGCCTGCTGTATATAGCGTATATCCAGGTTTTAATGCTGTAGTAAAGCTAGTCCCTACTCCGGTTACAGTGGTAGAGCTTGTAGAACCACTCACTGTACCTGTTTGATTGACAATATAGGTCGATGACTGACCTACAGCAATCTGAATAGTACCATTAACTGACAGTGTCGTATTGGAATAAAGAGTTGCACTCCCATTGTCATTTATCTTAGAAACCACACCAATGTAATTTCCGCTATTATCAAAGAGCGGAGATCCTACCTTTAAAGCAGTATTGTAATTTGATCCTGTTCCAGTTAAAGCGTTTGAATTTTGATTAATCTGAGTAGTGCCTGCTACTTGAGTTAGCATACTAGACTGTAGCTTAAAGTTATGGATAGGCTCACTATGGAATGCGCCAGGCCCTGAATTTATTAAGGTAAAGTCTATTCCAATATTTGTAAAGCTAATTAAGGTACTGCCATTAAAGTCTATGGTTGTTGTATAGGCATCGATAGTAATGCCACCATTGATACAATAAACGCCTCGTGGTACAATGTAGCTTCCACCTACTATACTTGCAGCATTGAGTAATGCTGAATTATAAGCGGCGTTTGCGGTACCTGTTAATAAATTAATTGATTGTTTTCCTACAACAACAGGTTCTAGTAGTGTTGACATTTTTTAATTTCCTCTTAGTCTGTAGATATAGTTAATCGATGTAGTCTAGACTACATCGATTAATGCTTATTTACCAATATTCACAATAAAATGTTTTTGATGCAGAAGAACAGTACACTTGTACAGCACTGGTTGTTCTTTTACCGTTAGTGGTATAATATCCACCATTAGGGTTTACAGGAAAACCTGTCGTAGCACTAGGCGTAGTCCCTGTGGTAGTGATGTACATTACTGTATCAGAGGTATTCATAAAATCAAATTCAACGCCATTAGAGTTAGCCGCAATCAATGTAAAGTACGTGCCATTAGTGGTAGTGGTTACAGGCTGCAATACATTGACTGGTTTATTTTTAACCAGTATTGAAAAAACAGTATTGAGTAATGAATTTCCAATGTATTTCAATATAGAGATAATTGACCCACTGTTAGTTCCAGCACCCCAGGAGACATCTGAGGTAGATCCTATCCCTGAAGCTACACTAGCAAGATTACCTCCTGTTTCTAAAGCAAATGCGTTATTAACAGTAACTGTATCTGCTGAAGTCAACGCTCTTATTTGAGTAGGATCAATAAAAGAAGAGCCGTTACTTAGTCTTACTGAAGAAGGTGCAGCAAAGGTTGTTCTATCTTGTGCTAGACTAGCCAATTGCTGTGTACTTAATACTACAGGTATGCAGTAGTCGTTAATTTGCTGGCCTAAAGCTAAAGCAAAGCCATTGATTTGAGCTAAATTAACAGAGGGTGTATTAGTGACTGATACATTTGGTGTACCTACTATAGAGACAGATTCTGTTGCCTGTGCATATGTGCCACTCGTAGGTGCACTAGTTAAAACAGAGCCATTAGCCACTGAAGGTCCTGCATTAAACCAAAAGGAATAGAGTAATGACTGAGGAGTAGTCAGCGTATCAATACCAAAGGTATGGACTAAGATATCTCCTGTTAAATACCCAGTGCCATCTGCAATGGCGGTGTATACTAAAGATTTAGATGAAACGTTTTGTAAGTTAGAGATAGCTTGCAAACGATTTATAACATTGGATGTAAGAGTAACAGAGGCGCCATTAATGTCTTCCCAAGTAACATTTGGTAATCCTGTTCCTTCATTAATAGTTTCACGCCTAATGTAATAGACCGATGTAGAAGAAGATGGATCAAACCATACTAAAGAGGTAATGTCAACAGAAGCTTTTATAGCGGACAAAATCTGCTGTAAAGAAGTGTCTGTTGCTGCATCAGATTGTAAAGGTAAAGGGGACGTTAATAGATTAGCTATAGCCGTAAGCTTAGCTACCATAGTGGTTAAATTACCACCATCTGTTGGACTTAAAGTGGCTGTCACTGTATCTGTCATAGACGATAATGACCAGGTTCTATTAATCGTTTTATTGTAAATACCCGATAACCACCCTAATACACCACTACCTCCATTGGGTTGCGATATTCCAGACCCTGATGACCCTTGCGCATTAGCAATGATAGCGAGATTACCACCATTTTCTTTAGCCAATAAAGAAGCTTGATCTGACGACAAAACAACTGGGATTGAATTAGCACCTGTCTTTTGGCCTAAAGATAGAGTTTCTCCACCTATTTGGTTAATGCTACTGCCATTCCCTGAACCACCACTTAATGGACTGTATTGTCCTATAACGGGAGCTAATGACATAATAGTAGGAGTAGATACCGAAGCTCCTACATTAACCCAAAAAGAATAAGCGACTGTTGGGGTAGGAGAAAAGATATCTACACCAATGTAGTTAAGGAGTATATCCTCTTGCTGGTAATTGGTTCCATTAGAAGTAGCTATATAAGTGAAAACATCTGTCTTTATATTAGAGGTGGAAGACACAGGATGGAGCCTTTGTATGACTTGAGTACTCAAAGTAACAGGAGTCCCATCTAGCGCTTCAAATGAAGTAGTCCCATTATTTTGATCTCTAATGTAATAAACAGGTGGAGAAACGCCTGAATCATACCATAGAGTGCCGTAAGTGGTATTAGCAATCCCTTGTATTGCTTCTAAAATTGTAGCAAAATTACGATCTAGATCAGATAATCTGACAATGACTCCTGTATTGTCAAAGCTCTTTAATGTTAAGTTGCTCATAAAAAACCCTTAAAGTAAAAAAAAAATAATAACTATGAGACTGTCTGAAATTTCAGACAGTCTCAGTTAAATCACTTAAATTTAGCTACACCCAGCTTGCATTGGTTGCGTCATAGATAAACGTTTTAGAAAACGATCCAGTAACAGAAGCAGGTAAACCAATAACAGATCCTGTGCTAGACAGTGTGGTTACACTGCCTGTAATTCTGACATCACGGCGTTCACCGTCTACAGAATTAGCCGAGGAAGGAAATGCAATAGTTAAAGCAGCTATAGCACCACCATTTGGATTAATAATCGTTACATCATTAATAGACCCTACATTTAAAGTTACTGTACTGCCTGAAGCTTTATTAAGTGATTGTTTTGATAAAGCGTTAAATGAGCCTATAGAGATATTAGGACTCGTATGGTTTACAAATAGGCTTTGGCCTACTGCATTAGGTTTTACAGCATTACCTGAAATAGTAATGGTTTCAGTTGAACCTACTCCAAAGAAATTAAATAAGCCGTTAGGGCCCACTTTAACATTATTGACGGTAATGTCAACATTGCCGTTAGTGCTACCAAATATCAATGGCACTGATGATAATTGACTAAAATCAGAATTTTCAACTGATATACTTAAAGTATTAGCCCATGTCAAATTAGCGTAATTAAATACAAAGACGTTATTGTTAGCATTAGCTAAATTAGGTTTTCTTATGGAAACATTGTTTAGTGTAGCACCTGTCACCATAACCATTGCTAAGGCAACATTAGCATTAGCAGAATAACTACAGGTGTCTTGCGAAAAGTTATTTACAATAGCGCCACTGATTACTTGATAAGGACAATATAGGATATTACCATCATTAGCTAATACAGTAGCGGGTGCTTTTACTTTATTGTGGCTAGCAGTAACGTTATTGATGACTACGTTAGCTCCAAAAGTAATGGATCTGTTTTCAGGAGTCCCTTGAACAATATTGGTATATTCATCCACAACGACATCGTCTATAGTGATAATACTACCTGAAGGATTGTCGATTTGTATATCGCCTGAGATTCGTTTCAATACCAAAGTATCTAACGTAGAGTCATTTCCAGTAGGGACATAGCCTCCACCGATACGTACAGTATATGAGCTACCTGTAGAGCCATCAGCTTGTGATAAGCATTCATGTGCTACATTGTCTAATTCATACGTACCATACATAGCAAAGTTATTGCTACCTTGGCTTGCACCACTAGATGGATAGATAGCTACACACCCTGTGTTTCTAGCCCAATTAGGTCTAACGTTTTTAAGGGTAGCACCGCCATAAAAAGATCCACCTGAGTGAGGCGGCATAAAGCTTGTGAAAGAAGCGCCATCAATGGTTTGTAAAACGACAGTGTCATCGCCCGTTTCACCACTTACGCCATCTATTTCTAATTGACCATAAACTGGCCCATAAACGTGTAATCCGTCTTTAGGTGAGTTAAAGTCTAAAGATTTAAACTTAAAGTTTTGAGCGTTAGCAACACATATGCAGTATTCTACTGCATTTTTAATGCTTGCTTCTACACTACAGTTAATCACATTGTTAAATAGGATTAAGTGATCTCGATAATCGTTATTAGCAGCTACATTGCCAGACACTGATAAGCCATTGATTTTACCCTTAATCAGTAATAAAATCTTACTGTCTGCGACTGTTACAGTCATAGGGATAGAGCCTGGAGTAATGGTAATAGGTAGTCCAGTTTCATTACCTTCAGCTAAAAACAGTGTAACAGTTTTAGCTGCTAGGTTAACAGAAGACACCTCAAAGATACCATTAAATTTATCCAATGGATCGTTTTTAATCAAGATATAAGAACCTGGTGCAATACCAGTTATATTGTTCTGAAACGATAATACAGCACTCATCTCATAGCCTTCAGGTTGAGATGATACATTGCTGACTACAATGCTCGTGAGAGTTTGAGGAGCGCTATTCCAGTTATTGTTTAAGAACAGGTTATAGGCTGTAGCTCCATTTCCACTAACAGGAACTAATTCTACCCCACCTTCTACTATGACATCTGTATTTGATTTAATGAGATGAGATCTCGCTAAAACAAATTGAGAAGGATAGCCTATGTTTTTTGCACTAACCTTAGCTGACGTATTAATAGCGGCTTGTAATAGCAGTGAGTTATTAATACCAGAATCAGATGGCGATAGATAAATATCGCCATTATTTTTAGGAAAGTTAAGTCCTAAAAGATTGAATATAGGGGAGTTTAAGATAAGAGATTTGGCAATTAAGATATTGCCTAGAGTAGTTTCATGAAAACCATAAGGCGTATCAGTATTGTTGTTTGAAACATATGTGCCTGCAATACCATCAGTGATCCAATAACCGCCATTTAGAGAAAGAGTATTGGTTTTGTCTACCTCTACGTAGGCTGCTACATCAACAATGCCTGAGACATTTGAAATAGTAGCGGTTCTAAGCCAGGTATTGTAACCTGTTCTAACTGAATCATTGGCTGTGATTGTTTGATTATAGGCCGTAGCCCAATTATCGGTAGAGGTGGTTAAAGGCGCTAATGTGGTTAAATACTTTTTTAGACCTGGAAACAAAAGTAACAAAGAGCCTATATTGGCTTTCATTTGAGCTAAAGAAGCACTACCTGAAAATACATCGTTCACGCCTAATTCAATAATAGCGTGAGTAAAGTATTTATTGATAACTGCCATACGGCGTATACCGTTCGTTAAAAAGGTAGCTATTTTATCGGATGAAACCCCAAAGTTAGCGGTATTAAAGTATTGACCTAAAGATCTATCCAATTCACCTAAAAAGAAACTTGAGGTATCAGTATCTTCCTCGCCTCTTACACGAGAATCGCCTATTAAAGCAATAGCAGGTTTTGGATTGCGTAGAGTACCAAAGATGACTACAGGCATAGCCGTATAGCAATTATTAGTACCAGGCACTGTGTATTGAGTAACGACATTACCGCTCGTTACTGTAGCGCCATTAAATGAAGCAATGGATGTGCCCCACATACCGCCATCAGAATCACCTTGCACAGAGCTTGTGCCTGTGCCTGCATAGCCTTTGTCAGTAAAGTAAATGCCATCTGGATTATGACGATAGATTCTGATCCAATACTTACTCCCTTTTGGAATAAAGATAGGGACTAAGTCAGAAGCTAATTCTGCCATAGGCGCAATAGAGCCCATTGTCGCTCCACCAAAGGTCAGAGGCGTAAAGACGCCTGCAGGATACTCAATGGCAGCGCTTATATCCATTGAGTGTACGCCAATTGCCATCTCTACATCATTGGTGGCTTTTGAGACACTCCAGTTTTTATCCAAAATACCAATATTCGTAATGTCCCCATCGGTAGCAAACGCTACTGAACGGGAAAGAATATATTGATAGGCGTTTGAGGTTAAGTAGTCTAAACCACTACGAGACGAAACCTGTCTAATCAGGTTAGTGCCGTCTTGTAACTTTAAATTGTATCCGTCGCAAATGTAAGTCACTCCAGATACCACATAAGCTCCCATAGGTAGCTTACCGCTATTAAGATCGCTAGATAAACTAGCCAAAGTAGCATATCCGCCATAACCAATTAATAGGCTGCCGTTGTAAGATACTGTAATTCCATTACCAGAACCTGCTAAAAAGTATACGCCTGCGGTAAGAGTTTGTCCAGTAAAAGCAGAATAAAGCGCTGTCAATGAACTATACACGTTGCTAAAGCCTGTAGGACCTCCATTACTCAACGATTGAGTTTGGTCAATTAAAGCATTAATAGCAGTAGAAATAGTATTAAAATTATTGTCTAAAACAGGTAGTTCGAGCCTTGGTCCTGTTCCATTAAAGCTCGCTGTGCTAATGTGTTCTAATGTCATTAGAATCCCCTATTATTGAGGTTAGGTTATAAATCATAATATTAAATTGAAATAAAACGCATATAGCAGCCTCTAGTTAAACTAGAGGCTGCTATAAATGAATAGTATTTACAGAACGGTATCGTAAATCACAGTGACATTCAAAGAGACTGCCGCTGTCCAGGTAAGATTAAGAGTAGTCTGATTGACAAAGGCTTCCAGAGACAAAGAAGAGCCATGAATCGTCGTGATTGCAGACGAGCCATAAGGCGCTGCCGTAATTGAAGTAGCTGGCAAAACATCGTTGCCGCCAGCAGTAGTACCGATTCTAAAGTCGTTTACAGCAACGCCTGTGTTACGCACTACCACTTTACTGATGACAGAATTGGCAGGCAGTGTCAGAGTTTGAGTAGTCGTTACGTTAGCATGGACTTCTTGGGTAGAAGTGCTTTGAAGCGCTGTAGCCAAGTAGTTCAGATCATTTTCCAAAAGCGAAATAGGAATCGGGGACGCCAAAGCGGTTAAATTGCTAGGTAATGTTACTTGATTTATCATAAGTGTTCCTTAATTAATCCAGGTTACAGGAGAGCCATCTGAACTCTCCCATTCTATTACATCATTATTAGAGTCTGTCCAAACTTCTCCACCGCCCACTCCATTTACCCAATGGACAATTTCATTATTGGAATCAACCCACATATCATTAAGATGAATCTCATAGAGACCTCCATTAGCAAATATAAATGTACCTTCTGTAACAATGTATATTTGTGGAGTAAGCTGATTATTTTGCTGAGCCAATATTAACTCTGGAAAGGTACTGTATTGGGTACTTACTCCATTAGGTGGAATAGGAGGATGTAGTGTTAACCAATTAGTCACTGTAGATACGATAAAGTCAGTTAATGTATTAGTGGTAAAAGGCTCTTGGTTTGTAGTAGAGGCTATTGATTGAATGAAAGCATTGACAGTAGCTTCTATTCGATTAATTTGATTAGTGGTTGAGCTAAAGAGTTTGGTCAGATTATTGAATTTGTTTAATAGGTTTTGTCCTGTAGCAACAGGTACTCGTCTATTAGATAATGCATCAGCTATTTGCTTTGCATAATAGGTTAATGCACCAATTCCATCTAGGTCAGATATATCATGACTATGGTCGCTTGGTGGATATTCATCTGGTCTATCAATGGTGTTAAAGAAATTAACAGTAGAAGGATTATTACTCAAGAGACTTTGTAATTGATAATAGATATCAATAGGGTTTCCTTCTCTACCTCCTACTGCTCTATAGGTAACTGATATTGATCCTGTTAAAGTTTGGTTTAAGAGTCTAATACCTGCAAAGACTCCTCTACCCACCCCTGCAGTAGCCTCAGTAATAGTTTTTGAATAGCCTACAAAGTTGTAATCAATGCCTTTAGTGAGTAAAGTGTTAGAAGGCAACGAATAGACTTCAAAGTCTTTTTGGTAAAATAATCCATGTTCAGTTAAAATAGCTGAACCTGGAGTTAAATTAACAGGGTGTATTTCCCCTGAAATTAAATTACTAGATGAACTAGCTGTTCTATCAAAGTCAAGTAATGTCATTAAAAGCCCCTACCTATGGTTAAGCGATATTTCCATTTTGTAATGTCTCCTACGACAATAGACCCTGTTGTTTTGCTATGATAGCCTAACGATAATTCGTTGCCTGTACATGAACCTGCTTGTAATCTATTGTACCAAACACTTAAGTCTACCCATCCGCTGTGAGGATAGGGAAGACCAGTTGTGGTGATGTATGTTAAAGGATTTGAGACCACATCTCCAACACTATAACCGTTTTCTTGTGTTATACAAATAACTTCTATTTTTGCAGTTAAAGACCCATTAACACCTAAATTATGATTGGCCACAATAGAACTAATTACATCAGGCCAATTGCTTATTTGGTCATAAACACCATTTAAAGAATAGGTTATAATGGAGACTACGTTACCTGACCCATCGACTGAAGCTTCTCCTAAGAAAAGCAAAGGGGATACTGCTACACCGTTATACCACCACTGTCCTTCTTTAATGACATAGTTAAAGAGATTAGGATATGGATCTAACGGCGATGTATCAATGTAGTTAGTCCCAGTCAAAGAAATATGATAGCTTAAAGAACCATCTATGTTTAATTGCACATAAAGATATGCTGTTGAGCTAGGAGGCACATTAGATAAATCCCATGCATGTGCATTTAGTGTCGTAATAACTACTATGTGATCTACAGGACCTGATGAATTATAACCATCTGGCATAGATAGCACGATAGGCGTAGTAGAGCCATCAATAGACACTGTTTTATCTGGATTCAATGTCAGATAAGGAGTACCAGATACTGAATCGCCTGATGCGCTTAATACAGTGCAACGTTTAACAGGGCTCTCTAAACTGTTACCAGAGAGTAAGCCTGATTGAGTCAATGTAGCTTTTAATGCATTAAAGTTAGCCGTAATAGACTGTATCTGATTAACCAAATCGTTATAGCCGTTAGTGTCTTTTTGTAAATAGACTAATGGAGATCTTAATGTCTCTGCTATAATCTCCAATTTATTAGAGACGTTTAGCATGTAATTAGATTGCTTTAATAAATCCTCAATCTTAGTGGAGGCTAAAATACCGCTATCTCCTACTAAAGATAGCCAGTTAGATAAAAGCGTTGTATCAAAGTTTTTAACAACGATTTCGTTTAGTAGAGGCTGGTCAACAACGCCACCACCTACTGCTTGATAATTTAAAGTAACCGATTGCCAAGATGTATAGTCTAAAAGAATGATGAAGCTATAGACATCTAGGCCGGTTAATTCAAAGAGGTTTTCAAATCGTGGAGAAAAGACATAATCAGTACCAAGGACTAAATCAATCTGTACTGATGGATTAAGTAACTTATGTCCTGTTATAGAAAGACCATTAGTGTAGAATGGGCCTACTTGGCTAAAGATAGCTGGGTTAAGAATAGGCGTGGTCGTTTCATTTGTAATTAAATTACTAGGGTTAATGCCTGTTACATCAAATTGATAAGCGGTTAGATTTGGTAAATAATCGCTAGTAAAGGATCCGTCTAAGATTTCATTTGTCATAAATTATGCCTTTAAAATAGCTGTAAAAGAGGATTAGTATTTGACGCATTTCATAACACCTACACCTGTTACAGTAAGGTTATTATCACCACTCATATCAGTACCAGATGGATTTATTGTATTTGTTGGATGAGCTGTGAATACTTGGCCTATTACCGTTCCATCTTGACCTGCAATAGATGAAAACCCAATAGGGTATCTAGGTAAAGCAAACTGGCCTTCGGGTGGAGATGGGTCCCAAGTAAACCCAATGGCGTTATAGAGATTAGGGTAATCTGCTACGTTAACATAGGTGGTTGCAGTTGGACACTTTAAGTAACCAGGTGGAGGAGACATGCCTGCCCAATCAATAATGGTGCCAGGTGTTACACCGTTGGATAGAAATGGGTTTAATAAAATCCAAACATTGTTTGTGCTATCCCAAGAGAGATGCATGATGTATTGGAAGTTATTGGAAGATAAATCGGGTGATGCTACAGGCAGGTCAGTGACACTGTCTCCAGTATAGCCGCCAATATCAGCAACTAACAAAGGTACATGAAACACTTCTATTTGTCTACCAACATTAACGATGGTAGAACCGACATTTTCGTGTCCTGTAGAGGTTACATTATTTCTATCGGTAATTGAACATCCGTTTAATACAATAGGATAATTTGGAATTACGCCATTATTAGGAGTAAAATAAGGATTGGCTGTTTTATTGCTAGTCGATACTTTAACTACCAATTCCATGCCGTGGGTTAATTCTAAGATAGGCAGTGGAAAGGTTGCTGAAAACAATTCGACATTTACTTCATTAACCACCACAGTAGTAACCGAAGACGGTGTAATTGTACCTATGTTTAAAAACCCATAGACATTTAGACTGTTTACAATAGTCCAAATGTTTTCTACATTTGTCCAAAGATTAGTAACATTAGTCTGTAGAAAACTTAAGACATCGTTAAAAGAAGACCTTAATGTATCTAACTGAATCGTTAAGCTACCTTGATTGATAAAGTCTCCTGCAAATAAACCTAATTGATCAAATGATGTTTGCCAAGAGCTAATTGTGTTATAGAGATTATCTACTCTTTCCTGTAGATTAATCGTGTTAGTTATGGCTGTTTGAATAACATTAACGTTATCAGTTACTGCTGTAATCAGCCTATTTAACTTATCTAAAATGAAACTATCCATAAATACCTTTACATTAAGACAAAAGAAAAAATAAAATGTCCTAGATAACGAATTATCTAGGACATAAACCATTATTGGTAGAGTGGAATATAGTAGGCTGCGCTACCTACAAAGATCTTTAACCACTTAGCTGGATTTGCGGTTACTCCGGGAGTGCCGTTAATATTATTCCCTAACACTAAGGCTCCAGATCCTGTGCTATCAGCAATTGCATTAACGCCTATGGCCAATTGCCCATTAGCACCAATGGCTAATTCAACTGCATTAGCGCTACTATTAATTTTAAGCGCATAGCCTGTAGGGTTAGATGAGAGGTTGTTAATGATAACGCCATTATCAGTTGAGCTTAAGGTATCGGTAATAGCAGTTCTAGAACCAGATATAGAAATACCGTTAGTAAACTTAGTAGCATAAGCATTATCTCGACTAATAGTCAAAGCTGACTTACCATCGATATTACCGCCACCTAATATATTGATACCAGCATCATCTGATGTACTAGCACTATTGGTGTTGTGTTTAACGTTGATGCCATATAGAGATCCAGTTGAGTTAATGTTAGAGGTATCAACAGCAGTCAATGCCGCTACACCACAAGATGCATTAGTGCAAGATGCTGAACCCAATGTAGCGCTTAAATGCTCAGTGGAGTTTTTACCAATCTGACCTGAGGACTGGGTATAGCTATAGGCGATACCTGCATAACCACCGCCTACTGGTGGAATTAACGTAGGACTAAAGATACCGTGGACTGCAATTGGCTGAATAGCTGGTTCGCTTAGAGTTCTTGGAAACGGAGTAGTACCAGCGTAAGTGGCATTGGGATCCAAGTAAAACACTGCGTTTTTATTAGACAAAGATACTGCGCTATTAGTAACCCAACCACCTACAGGTATAACAAAATTACCACCATAAGTAGAAAGACCGCTCAATGCTGCATTTAAAGCAGTAGAGGTATCCGACGATTGATTGGCGACAGCGCCGTAATCGGTGATTGGTAAGAATGAATTTAAGGTCACGTTATTAACCATATTTGACAACGTAGTTAAATTAGTTGTCATTTGTGATGGCGTAATAGGTGTATTATTCGTCATCACATAAGGCGTAAAAACTGTAGGTGCTGACTCAGCTACCGTAGAGTATACGTAAGCTATCAATAAAAAAATCAAAGAAGTCAACCAAATTGGTAATCTTTCCATTATCTGTCCTCAAAAAAAAAATTAAAAGCCGATGGCAATGTATGAAACTCTACGTTTCACATTAAATTCTGTATCTAAATTAATATTAACTGCGACTTTATCAATCAGGGGGGTTCCCCAATGGATAGTGTCTTGTGTAACAACGCCATTAGGGTCAACTGGGGAAATGCTTAAAGAAGCAAAGATAGGTTGATTAAATGGGTCTCCTACAAAATTAATTGTCGTAGGGATGTTCATTGAGGAAAACGCATAATAACCAAACTTAAAGACAATATTTCCTAGCTTAAACTGATAATGCTGTAGATTATCAGGTAAGATAAATCCATTGACTTTTTCACTTACCTCCAGTAAAGACTTAGTAAAGTTTGTATTAGTCGAATTTAAACTACCTATCAACTGTAAGATAGGCATGAGTGTAGTATTAATGTAAAATGGCATTAAGCCATCTACCGAATCTACACTGACATTATCTTGCTTTTGTCTAACTGCTGCAGACAAATACATGATTGCTTCGACTAATTGAGGAAATTGTGCAATAGCGTTAGCATTTAAAGTATGAGGACTCGGTGGAAAGCTTGTAGGTGCTGTAGTCCAGTCAATGTCTATATAAGCTGTGTAGCTTTGTAAAAAAGCGTCCTCTAATATCAGAGGTTTATTAACCACATAGTCACCACCTAATGTATTATAGCAAATACGGTATAATCCTACCGCATTTCTACTTAACATTGTGATACTACCAAATACATCTAATCCAATTGCTTTGGATGCATCAGCCCATTTATGTGTTAAGAGGTAATCAACATTTTCTGTTAAAATAATCCCTGAACTATTTGTAATGACTACGCTATCGCCATAAAAAGGCGAAGCGTTAGGACTAAATAAAAACCCTGAACCATCCTGCATCTGGGTGATGTTATGTGGCTCATTGGGTATGTAGTTACTACGCATTTTACCCGTAGGGTCGAATGGATACGTTCCAATATTACTCATCTTATTCCTTATATAGGATTCTAAACATATTATTAATTTTTGAGAAAGGTTTATATAATGCTTACTATAACCGAAATTTTAACAAGAGTGCTTTATAGATGGCAAGAATCCTCTAGTGACTTGACTATTCTACGAGCATCAAAATACGGTAGAGTCCTTATTACTTTACAATCTAGTGGGTCCATTAACCAGTATGATCTATTCCAGTTTATTGGAATTATGGCAAATCCTAACCAAACCATTGCTTCTTTTATAAGTGGCTACAATAAGCCACTCCCTAACCCTATGCCAAATATATTGACATTAAACAATAAAAAGTCAATCCACTACTATAGCTTATGGGATTATGGGTTAGTGGCCAATCTCACTAATCTATCAAACAACGTTTTATCACAAAACCATAATAATTTACCAGATATTTCTATCACTAAGTCTAATTCCTTTGCTTCTACTTTAGATAGCTTATATCAAAAGGTAATGTTTATTGTTAATGGAATTATTTTAAGTGACACTAATACACCTGATTTAATCTCTATTCCAAACGGTGGTCTGGAATTAACTACTTCAAAAGAACCAAACATAGGCGTATTGGACTTTTCTGATTTAGGTGGTTTCATTAAAGTACCTATTACTCCAAATAATGTTTCTGTCTTTAAACAAACTAACGAATACATTACACTACACATACAGACTAATCCAAATGCTTACAGTAGCGTAGGCTTAGTCTTAAATGGAAGACTACATTTATTTGAAGACATCTATAAGGTTTTAGACAATAACGTAATCGCGGTTAGTTTTCTTTATTCTGATATTGTTAAAGAAGCTTTTAACTCTAACTTAAATACGTTAGATTGGATTAGGCAAACCCATTCTAATGATCTAGGTTTTGATCTCTCTACCTTTGATCCAGTGAAATATTTAACGAGATCTAATTCGTTTATATTTTATATTGAAAACGGTTACTTATCTAAAGAGAGTCTTTACATTGAGCCTTTGGGTTTTCCTTATGCTCAAAAGACAAACGAAGACACCACTGACATTATCTTTAATTCAGATGGGACTATAGCCCACTATGTGGTTGATGAGTATAGTGCTTATAGTTACACTGTATTGACAGTTACTAATCCTAGATGTAGCTCCACTATTTCTGATACAGTCCCTGTGATTAAAAACAGCCTTGTTTCAAGTAGACAGCTTAAAGCTACTTCTTCCTCTTATGCTAATAGAGTCAGACTCGTAAAACTCTATACTTTGTAATATGATTACTATCTAGGATTGTATAAGGTAACTTTATAATAAGGAATGTGTTGTGGCTAAAAAAATAAATTGGTCTAAAGCTAAAGGCTATGAATGTTCTTCATTAGGCGATAAACGCTTCTCAGCTTTTAGTGCAAGATTAAAAGACGGAAGATCCATTGAAGAACATTATCAGTGTGACGTAAAAGGATATGATGTCGGAGGTACTGATTGGAAATTAGGTAAGGGTAAACCGCCTTTAAATCCAAACACAGATCTTTTCAATGCTTATCTTAATCTATGGAAAGAATGGGTAGGACTTGAAGATAACTGGGATTTAATCTTAGAGCTTAATGCGCTTGCATTAGAGTCAGGCTATTTAAGAGATAGCTATGCTACTACGCCTGTTAATCAGGCTCATGCTTTATCGGTAATTCTTAATGAATACAATGGAGTTGATGTAGTCTCTATTTACACTGATGGTTCAGCAAGACCTAATCCTGGGCCATCAGGTTATGGCTTTTGTATTATAGATGGTAAAAAAAACCACTATATAGGGTATGGCCCTGTTTCTAATAAAGGGACTAATAACCTAGGAGAAACATTAGCTATCATATTTTCGATTAGAAAAGCAATAAGCTTTTTCCCTAACTTAAAAAAGATTAAAATCTTAAGTGATAGTGAATATGCTTTAAACAATATTAAAAATGCTGAAAAGATAAAGGAAGCCAATTACTTAAAAGGTGATGTCTCACCTATCGCTAACATGCCTATTTGGGAATATGTCTATGAGCAACTCGACTTAATAAAAAGCTCTAACCCAAAGCTTTCAATTAGCTACGAGTGGGTAAAAGGACATAGCAATATAGAAGGTAATGAGATTGCTGATACTTATGCTAATAAAGGCACTGAGATAGCAGGGAGTAAAGACTATGTCAATGTTAAATCTATTCACGATTTGTTTTTAGCTAAAGAGAATAAGTTTCTAATTCACTTAAAGCTTAAAGACATTGTCTTACCTGAAAAGGAAGAAAATCCAATTGAAAGGATTAGTAGACTCTTTGCTTTAAAACGTTGGTTTTTTTATACTAATGTTTTAACGCAGTATAATGGAAAGCAAGCTTACTTTTGTTCTACCTATGTCGATAAAGAAAAAGAAGAAAAGAAGAATAGAAATTTAGGGAAAAGAGCTTCTGATACAATGTATGGTCTCATTGTACCTAATGAGCCTATTAAAGCATTAGAAGGTATTAGAGCGTTATTCAATAAACATTTAGGTACTGGGGTAGCTCCTATTATCTGCTCTTTAACAGAGCTTTCTAAAAAACATATATGGGATGAGTTAGATAAATCCATTATTGGTTCGGATGCATTTGAATTTGTAGGAAGCGCTTTAGTTGATAAAAACGATGTACTGTTAGCTAATGTTCATTTTCCACCTAAACTAGCATATCGGTTAAATCCTATCATTGACGATGCTTGTAAATATCTTTCTTGGTATCATAATACACCACCTGGTGTTTTTCTTTATGATATCAAGGAATATATCTTTTCTACAAATGAAAAAGGTAAACCAGTAATGAACCCTAACTTTACTGTTAGTCATAAGTTTTTAGATATCCCTATCTTAATTCCTTATTACAATGAAGATGACACTATCACTACGCCTAAGGATCCTGATATCATTAGGTTAACTGTAAACATTGATATGTTAAGCAGAAATTCATTTTCTGCTTTATTAAAAGAATATAAATCGGATGTCAAAGTAACACTCGTCGTTTACAATAGTGCTTACAGAAGCTGTAATGTATTGACTATTGTAGAAACTCCTTCTGGATTAGGTGTTTACTTTAGTCCTGACTCCAACTTTAGAATTAAAAGGTAAATTAATTATGTCAACTATTTATGGTTTTTTACAAATCAATCAATTCTGTAGTGGTCAAACGGCCACTAATCCAATTGGGCAGATTAGCCCTATCTGTCAAACGTTTGGTAAGTCAGTAAGCTACTGCTCGCAGTCTACAGATTGCGAGCTTTTAATCTTTAATCACAGCAACCTACCTGTTAATCCAGTACCTATGCTGACTAGCTTAGTCAATAAGCTAGGTCTCATACCTGGTTATACGCTGAGTCAAAATAGTATTTTAAACGATATCTTAGCTACCTTAGGTGTAGGGTTTACTAACATATCGTTAGGCCCTATGGTTCTTAATATTTTTGATAATACAAGTTATCCTTCATCTATTACCTTTCACTACACTAGCGGTAATGTAAGTGCTGACTTTAAAGTCTGGTTAGCTAATACTAACTTTTATAACGAATATCCTTTAGGCGAAATCACAGTTATGTCGCCTATTGCTAATGTTTCTGATCTCTACAATTCTTTTCTCACCTCTCAAGTCACAGTCAATGAATTAACTCCAGTTTCATTAAGTGTACAGGAAAGCTCAGTTTCTACTGGTAGAGGAATTCCATTTACCTCTCTTTTCAGTAAAATATTTACAGTTTACAATAGAGTTAATAACAGTCAGTTTTTTAACCTACCTATTTTGTTTGGTTACAACGGTGGCCCTACCTATTGTAATCCTACTAATGCTTTAAATGCATTTATCAATTACCTATTAACTAACTCTAACATTACCTTAAGTCAGTGGGAGCAGGTAATTCCTCAGTTAAGACCTACTGATAAGTTTTATGTCATTCCTAATTGGGCTAATGTATTTGGAGGTGGTTTAGGTAGTCCTACCATTCATCTCTTTAATAATCCAGGTAGCTCAATCCAATCTACCTACTTTCCTTCTCTATCGGTAGGCGATGTCAATAATTTTCTTGACTATACAGCTTTATTGTTTAATTCATATGGCTTATTTATAATGCCAGATGTCGATAATCCTGATAACAGGAGTCTATTTAGTGAAAAGTTTTCTGACTATTTTTTAGTCAGCGCACTAGACGTTATGTCTAAAAAAATGTCAGCAGATACTCAAAATATGATAACGCTATTAAATAACTTAGTCTATGCAGCTTCGACTCCAAATGTTGTAAATAATGTCCCTCAAGGCTATAGTCTAGAGATGCTAAATGGACATACTTTCTTAACAGGTAGTGTAGATAACACTATTCTAACTGTATTAGTAAATGGATTATAAGTTATGTCTCTAAGCATTCTTTTAGGTACTACAGGGCTCTTTCAATTGAGTCCTCCTTTTACCATTAGTCAAGTCAATTATACCATTACTAAGCTTAATCTAATTAATGGATTAGTTAATAACGGTAGTGATGTTTATAATAGCTTTTATGCACCTGCAGGACTTAGTCAAGACCAGTACAATAGTGACTTAACTTCAGGCCAAGCTATTGTAACCTTAGAATCAGATAACGGCCCTACCATTGAAGTACCAAGCTCATTCATAAGTTTATCACCAGTTGAACCTCCTGCTAATTACAAACACTTAGTGATATCGATTGACCTAGGTGATCTATTAGATACCTTTGACTTAAATCAGTTAACTACCGATATTAAGTCAATGTCAGATAGCATCGTGGGGTTTTCCACGAATGTAAATTTACATGCTCTCCCTGCTAGTAAAATATATTCACATGCAGATTCTTTAGAATATGAAGCTCAGAGAAATCTAAATATCCAAAACTATAAAACATTCTATACAGCAAAAGTAGATGCAGATGCTGAATTAGCAGCTTTGAAGATTATAGATGCTAATAAAGACAGAATCATAATTAATCTAACTAATAGATTAAACGCTTTAAGTCCTCCGACTTAAAAAAAAAATAAGCCAATGGTAAAGCATGGGTGGGGAGATCCATATGGATCTCCCCACCCTACTAGCTTAGGCTTGGCGGCGGTCCTCCCACTCGCCTTCAACGTAACCTAGGTGACGCATAGCGACATCTTGGCAGACTGTTCGTCTGCCAAGATTATAGCCCCCCATGACTTGCAAGAGTCCATCCGTGGACTCCCACTCGTTTTTTGGGTTCTGATAGGCCATCACCATAAGGTGATAGTTTTGGATGTTTGTGGTCCCAATTGCCATTGAGCTACCGTTCCAGTTGGTGCCTGTGGCCAGAACAGTCACTTCGGCTGACTCGCAGAAGCGAGTCTCGCCTTCATTTCCGATTCTTACGGAAATGACTGAAGGAATGGCTTGGCTTTCGTTTACTGCTTTCATGGTGTTTCTCCAGAAGATTAAAAGAAATGAATAAACACAATTGTCTATTCATTTTCATGATATATAAATGATTTTTTTTGAACTTTTGTCAACTAGACACTTTAGTGTCGATTACAGTCCATCTACAACAATGTCAGCCTCATGATCTTCTACATATGTAGATACTTTTAATACATTTGTCTTCTCATCATACATCTCTTTCATTTTATTTTCCTTATACTAAATTGGATCTATTAAAACCCAAGAGTGTTTTCTATAGCCGTGTCGATACATAGCATTTAGTTTTTCACACTTAGATATATTAGCATCTAAATGTCTTCTTTTTAAGACTTTAAAGACTATGTCTTTTTCATTAATTAAAGACTTAGAATAGGGCCTGCATTTACC
>Ga0208386_1000108_pt1 | contig 26374 bp, 52 predicted proteins | sample CryBogCBH16Oct07_FD_185510 | JGI IMG/M metagenome (GOLD analysis project Ga0208386, IMG submission 185510) | Freshwater microbial communities from Crystal Bog, Wisconsin, USA - CBH16Oct07 (SPAdes) | ecosystem: Environmental > Aquatic > Freshwater > Lake | place: Crystal Bog, Wisconsin, USA...
AGTCAAGGTTATAATCGCACCTATATGCAAGGATAATTATAAGTCCTTGAAACTGTGCCGAAAACTTGGCTTTGAACAGGTAGCTGACATCCCCTATGGACATCCAGATGGGGATTTAATAGTGATGGTTATGAAGCGTAACCGATGTGTTTGGTTACAACAAGGAGAATGAAATGGGCGGTATAGTAGATAGCATTTTTGGCGGTGGTGGCGGTTCAAGCGCACCAGCAGCGCCAGCACAACCGAATTACACCCAAGCGGCACAAGCAACAGCCGCAGGGAATATGATTGGGCAGAATACGCCCTACGGTACTTTAAATTACACACAGTCTGGTACAGATGCCTATGGCAATCCAATGTACACAGCAAACCAAACTGTTGCGCCAGCGCTACAACCTGCGGTACAAAACTCACAAAATACTATAGGAAATTTTCAATACCAGCCATTTACAGGCGGTAATTTGCCTTCTTACGGAATTAATCCAGGTCAAACTTATCAAGAAGCTGAAATGTCAATTCTTCAGCCTCAAATTGACCGCCAAAGACAACAAACATATACCCAACTTGCTAATCAAGGTATTCAGCCTGGTTCTGAAGCATACAAAAATGCAATAATGGACTTGAATAACCAACAAAATAACTTGTTAGCCAATGTAACAACACAAGGTATTGGCGTAGGCTTAAATGCCAATCAACAGCAATATGGTCAAAACCTTAATACCTACAATACCAACGCTACAACGCCATTTACACAAGCTAATGCAATTAAAGGTTTGGCAACTCCAAGCTATGTGCAAACCCCTGCTGGCCCAAATTATTTAGGTGCTGCACAAACACAATTTTCTGGTCAGCTTGGTGCTTATAACGCTGCACAAGCAAATCAAACCAACCAAATGAATGGTCTATTAGGTCTTGCTGGAACTATTGGTTCAGCATTGTTATAAAAATGCCATTAAACGCTTACATACCAATTTCAATGGGCTCGCCACAAGCGATGGACAATACTGCATTGTCACAAGCGTTAATGACACCTCAATATCCAGTTCCACAAAATCCACTTAATATGGGATTAAATACTCAGCTTGCTAAGGCATTGCGTGGGCAACATCAATCACCATTAAGCGGTTATTTTGCGAATACTTTTGGCGGTAGTGCTGGTAATGATTTGAGTGCTTATATGCCTTGGAATCAAACTGCTACTGCAAATACTTATGGAACTGACCCATATTCACAACAAAGTTTAATGCTTGCACAACAAGATGCAGGATTGACCAATTCTCCATTTACATCCAATTTTTCATTAGATAATTTGGGAAATATGTTTAATAGTTTTGGTAGTTCTGCCCCACAAGCATTAGATACAGCAGCATCAGTAGTAGGATAAGGATAAATATGGCAATTAATCAATATACTCCAACAACCATTCTAGACCCAAATTCTGAAGAATTGGCTGGAATTAATCGCCAACAAGCATTGGCTAATGCTTTGCTGACACAAGGTTTGCAAGGTCAGCCACAAGGTCAAATGGTAAGCGGATATTATGTAAAGCCATCATTTGCTCAAGCATTAAACCCAGTAGCACAACAGTTAGCTGGTTCTTATTTGGGTAAACAAGCCGATACTAAAGCACAGGAATTGGCTGCTGCTATTCGTGGCAAACAAGCAGAAGCAGTACAAAATTATTTGAGCGCACAAACCCCACAAGAGAAGTTTGCAGCAGGTACAAGTTCTTATGCGCCAGCAGAACTGCAAAAATCTGCATACGGCATGATAACTCCACAAAAACTTGGAGAGGGCGAAACATTACAGCAATTAAACTTTGGCACAGGTCAATATGCACCATTGGCTTCTGGTGGCGAAAAAACTGCACCAGAACTCAGAACCGCAGCACAGTTGCTTGGTATCAATAAGCCAGTTAGCGAATACACGCCACAAGATTTAGCTGCTATAAATGCAAAAGTAACTCAATTAAAGCAAGCTGGCGCTAATGTAATGAATGTAAACATGGGTCAGCATGGTTTTGAAAACACTCTTAAATTAGGCGAAAACTTCAAATCTGAACCTATTTACAAAACTCATCAAGAAGTATCGCAAGCATATAACCAGGTTAAAAATGCACTTTCTAGAAATGATGCTGCTGGGGATTTGGCTGCTTCTATTAAGATTAACAAGCTATTAGACCCAAATTCTGTAGTTCGTGAATCTGAAGTAGCTACTGTAGCTAATGCCACAGGATTATTGCCAAAATTAGCCAATTATGCAGCGCAAGTTGCAAATGGAACAAGATTAAATCCTGAACAACGCAAAGAATACAAAAAATTGGCAGAAGATTTTTATGCTATTTCTGGCAATCAATACAATGAAACTAGAAATAAATATTTACAAATTGGGCAACAAAACGATTTAAAAGGAACGGATACTATTCTTGGAAAGCCTTATACTCCAAGCTCAAATACCGTTACACCGCCAGTTACAAAAACTATGATGGATGCTAATGCTATCCTAGGAATTAAATAATGGCTGAAGAAATCATTAAAGAAGAACATCCTGCGGAAAAATATGCCGCTTGGATTGTTCAAAATGCTGATAAAAAAGGTACGCCTGAATTCAATACGGTAGCTGCTGCTTACCAAGATGCTTTAAAATTGGGTGCAGAGCCTAAGGCAAGCGTAGAAGTAAGTTCGCCTGAAGGTAATCCTGTTTTGGTTAATTCTCAAATGGCTGAAACTGGTGGTGGCGCTGTTACAGGTCGCCCTGTACAAAATGCTCAATTAAATATATTGCCAAAACCTCGCCCATTAGAGTCTGCTTTAGCTGGCGCTACTAAATCTTTTATTGACCCTGCTGTAGCAATGGCACAAATGCTAACTCAAGGCAAACATGGGACTAGCGATTTAGCCAAAAGATTGGGCGAAGAAGCCGATGTTTATTATCAAGAAAACCCAGTAGCTTACGGTACTGGAAGAATAGCTGGTGCTGTTGCCCCTGCTGTTGCAACCACCAAAGCGATTGGCATGATTCCTTCTTTTGCCAAACTTAGCCCTTATGTTCAAGGCGCTGGATATGGTGCTGTTGCTGGAGCTTTAAGTCCTGAAGAAACAGGAAAAACAGGTCAAGAATTATTAGGCCAAGAATTAAAGCAAATTGGTGGTGGCGCTATTTTGGGCGCACCTTCACCATTAATAGGTAAGGCTGCTGATGTTGTTTATCATGCTGGAAAATCACTTGTAGAACCATTTTATAAAATGGGTCGCAACGAAATTATTGGTCGTGCTTTGCGTCAATTTGCTGGTGGCGATGCAGAAAAAGCCATTGAAAACTTGCGTAGTTATGAAAATTTAGTGCCTGGTTCTGCGCCAACAGTAGGTGAAGTTGCTGGCGTACCAAGTCTTGCCGCAGCGCAAAGGGCTGTTGCTAACGCATCTCCTGAAGCAACTAATGCTTTAGCTGGTCGTCAATTAGAAAATACTCAAGCCAGAACTAATGCCCTTGAAAGCATAGCTACACCAACTAGAGTAGCCAAATATCAAGATTTGCGTAGTCGTGTTTCTGATGAACTGTATTCAGACGCATTAAAACCATTGGATTTGGGCGAATTAACCCCAGAAATGACTACTCAAATTAAAGGATTAATCAAAACTCCTGCAATTAAGCGTGCTATGGGTCAAGCCCAAGAAAACGCTGCTAATAGAGGTATTGATATTACTGACCCTGCTGGTTCTATGAGAGGTTTGCATGAAACCAAAATGGCTTTGGATGATGAAATTGCAAGAGTTAAAGCATTGGCAGAGAAAAATGGCGGTTCAAGTAGTGCTGAATTAAACAGCTTGCAAACCGCTAAATCTCGTCTATTGAATTTTATGGAAAATGTCAGCCCAGAATATAAAGTGGCTAGACAAAACTATGAACGCTTATCTAAGCCTGTAGAACAATTAGAAGCTATTTCCAATCTTGCCAATAAATCTACAAGCAATAAAGATTCTGCAATTTATCTCAATAGATTTTCAAATGAGTTAGAAAAAGCAAAAAACGAAGGAATTTTGTCGCCAAGACAGATTCAGCGTTTAGAAGCCATCAAAGAAGATTTGTTGCGTACAGATTATCTGAATAACTCTGGGCGTGGTGTAGGTTCTGATACCGTTCAAAAACTAGCTTATAACAATATGCTAAATCAGTTAAACTTACCAAATCTGCTTAGAAGGCGTGGTTTTGCCGAAACAATCGGCAATATAGCAGCAAGGGCAAGTGATGTGGCTTATGGTGGTGCTAATAAACAGCTTACCAATGAACTAGCACAGACGCTATTAGACCCAAGAAAAGCTGCTGCCATGATGAAATTGGCTGGAAAAGAAGGTCAGGCATCTCATTTAACGCCAGAACAAGCGAATATTGCAAGATTGCTATTAATTAAAGGCGCAGAAAATTTGCCACAGGAGAATAAATAATGAGTCGTAACGGTAGCGGTATATATTCACTCCCATCAGGAAATCCTGTAGTCACAGGCACAACTATTAGCTCTACATGGGCTAATACGACTCTTTCTGACATTGCAAGCGCTTTGACAGGGTCTATTGCATCAGATGGTCAGACCCCTATGGCTGGCCCACTTAACATGAATAACAATGAAATTACCAATCTGCCAGTCGGTACTGTGCAAGGTAATGCTGTTGAATTCTTCCAGTTTTCTACCCCTACTTTTAGCGGTGCAATTACCGCCAACAGCACTTTAACCGTAGCTGGAGATGGTTTCTTTACTGGCACAGGCGAAGTTCAGTTGCCATCAGGAACTACCTCACAAAGAACATCAAGCCCAGTTACAGGTATGGTGCGTTATAACACCACTTTAAAGGCTTATGAAGGCTACCAAAACGGTATTGCTGGTATTTCCATCACAAGTATTACTTATTCAACCACAACCGCTACATTGACCACATCCAGCGCACATGGTCTATCTACAGGTCAAATCGTAATGATTTCTGGCGCATCCCCAAGCCAATATAACGGCACATACACCATTACGGTTACAGGAACTACTACCTTTACTTATACGATGGCTTCCAATCCTGGCGCAAATGCCACAACCGTAGGTTCTTACACTTATGGAAAATGGTCAGCGATTGGCGGTGGCGCAACAGGCGGTGGCACAGATGCCATTTTTAACCTCAATGGACAGACTATTAACACTTCATATACCATTCCAAGCGGTTATAATGCAAATACAACAGGAACAGTTACCATTGCTACAGGGGTAGTTGTATCAGTTCCTACAGGAAGCCGTTGGGCGATTATTTAAGGATAAATTATGGCTGGCACAATCGTAGCGTCAACAATTAACACCGATACAGGTCTATTTAGCACTAATAATGCTTATTTAGGTATTGCTAAGGCATGGGTTTATTTTTCTTGCCCATCCTCAACAGTAACAGTAAACTCATCTTTTAATATAAGCTCTGTAACTCGTTCTTCTACAGGTATTTATGTAATCAATTTTGCAACCGCATTTTCTGATGCAAATTATTCAATGGTGAGTTCTGCATCACCAGTAGGTGTTTTTGGAACTGGTCGCACAGGTTCTAGCGATGTAACTGCTTCCGCTGTAACAATGTATAACGGATATTTTAATGGCAGTTCAGTAGTTTACACCGACACTTCCTATGCTTATGCGGCATTTTTCCACAGTTAAGGATAAATCATGGCAGGAACAATCTACCTATTTAAAGGAATAAAATCATGGCTGGCGTAATTGTTGCGGATACCTTGCAAGATGGTGCTGGTAATAGCACATCAATGGATAATGCCATTTATGGTAGTGCAAAGGCTTGGGCATACTTTACTTATATTTCAAGCACCTTAACAACTGCTGCTTCTTACAATGTCAGTTCAATTACTAGAAGTGCAACAGGTGTATATGTAGTTACCATGACTAATGCTTTAACAGATGCCAATTATGCTGTAGTAGGGTCTTGTGGGGCAGTTACTGGTGGCGGTTCAGCTTGTAACATTCACCCCAATTCAAATGCTGCTGGTTCTTATGTTGCACCAACTTCTTCTGTTTTTACTATCAATATAGTTAATGAAGCTGGTACTGCTGTAGTAGACCCATATAATTGTGCTTTAGCCGTTCATAGATAATTTAAAGGAAATAAAATGCAAGTCATAATTTACGAACAAAATGGTCAAGTTGCGGTCTGTGTCCCTACAGGCGAATTGCCAATTCAACAAGTCTTAGCAAAAGACTGCCCTGCTGGTGCAATTATTGTGGATGACTCTGTTCTCCCACAAGGTGCAGATGCTCAGTTCTTTGACGCATGGAAGCTAAATGGCTCTACTGTTACTGTAGATTTTCCTACTGCCCAAGCTTATAAACTAGCCCAGTTCAATGCTTCTGCTGTTGCTGTAGCCCAAAAGCGTCAATTAAACACATTAGCTGGTATTGCTAACGCTAAATCTGACGCTGACTTTGCTTCTGAACTAGCTACTAGCCGTGAAAGCATTGCATCTGCTACAACGACTGCTGAATTAGTAGCAATCGCTAATCCTGTTTAAGGAAATATTATGACCGCAATAATCGATGGTTCATTAGGTTTTACAGCCCCAGTTGGTGCGGTCTATAACGGACTACAAACTGCTACTGCTGTATCTTTATCAGGTTCAACATCTACAACTTTTACTAATATTCCTTCTTGGGTTAAAAAAATTACAGTAATGTGGAGTGCAATACAACAAACATCAGGTGGTGTTAATCCTTTCTATATTCAATTAGGAACATCAGGGGGCATTGTAACTTCAGGATATACTGGTGGAAGTGGATATGTTGGTGGTGGCCCTGCCGCAACTTCTATGTCTGCGGCATTTAATGTGTATGAAGATACCCCATCAACCGCTTATTCTGGGCTAATTACAATTACCAATTTAACGGGTAACACATGGGTAGCGTCAGGAATAATTGGCAATACACAAGCATACACAAATCAAGTTGGCGGTACTGTTACTTTAAGCGGTGCTTTAACACAACTTAAATTTACTACAGCTAGTGGAACTAATGTGTTTTCTGCTGGCTCAATCAACATTATTTACGAGTAAATTATGGAAAAAATTGAAATTAATGTAGATGTAATTACTAGTAAAGTTACTCAAACTTCACGCCCATTTACTGCCGAAGAATTAGCAACTGCACAAGCTATTGATGCAGCACAAGCAAAAGCTGAACAAGCTGCTAAAGACGCAAAGGCTTCTGCACTAGCTAAACTAACAGCATTAGGACTAACACAAGCTGAAGTAACTGCCCTTATTGGATAATTATGGAACTGCAAGCATTTTTTAACATGGTTTTGCCATTGATTTTTGTGGCAATCGGCTGGTTTATGAAAGAACTCTGGACTGCCGTTCAAGCGTTAAAAATTGACTTGCGTGACCTCAGAACTCACCTTGCTGAAAATTATATGCACAAGGATGATTTCTCTGACCGTTGGGATGAAGTTTTAACCGCCCTTCACCGCCTAGAAGATAAGCTAGACAGCCTTAAAAAATGATTTCCAAGGTTTTAAATGACCTCTTAACTGGAGAGGACAATAAAACCCATGACATTGGCCGTTGGTCTTGGATGATTTCCCTATTTGCCGTTATTATAGGGGCTGGTTATGAAATTGTGCGTGGCGATATGCCAAACCTTAAAGACTTTGCAGAAGCCGTAGGAATTATTGCTGGCGCTCATGGCGCTGCGGTGATGCTTAAAAAGGATGCAGAACCAAAATGAACTTTTTAATGAACCTATTTGGTGGCACAAGTGGACAAATCTACATATATTTGGCTTTGGTTTTGGGTAGCTTTGGCGGTGGCTTTTATATTGAGCATCTGCGCTTCTCTGAATATCGAGCAGAAGTCGCTATTGCAGGTCAAAAACAAGCGCAAGAATCTGCTGCCAAAGAACAAGAACAACAAATCGCAATAAAGGAGCTACAGAATGAATATGAAGCTAAGTTGTCTGCTAACCATAATTACCTTAGCAGGATGCTCGACAGCAGTCCCAAGCAACTGTCCAGTCTTGATTCCACCACCATCAGCATTAATGGCACAACCAAAAGCTGCATGGCTATTGCCACCGATTCAGCCGATGATGCCCAACAAATAATCTCCTTGCAAGATTACATTAACAACCAACTACAAATAGTCAATGCCAAGTAATTTTGATGAAGCCTTGCGCCTGTTAATTAAAAGCGAAGGAGGATTTTCGGACTCAATAGGCGACCCAGGCGGTGCTACAAAGTACGGAGTTACCAGAGAAACATGGGAAGAATGGGTAGGCCATCCTGTATCTGTAGAAACCATGAAAAATGTCACAATAGAACAGGTAGCCCCACTATATGAGCAACGATACTGGAAACCCTGTGAACTTTTACCTAGAGGACTTAGCTTCCTTGTTTTCTCAATGGGGGTCAATGCAGGAATTGGTCGGTCTATTAAACTTCTGGAGTCCTGTCTTGGACTCGTACCTACTGGAAGCATCGGAGAGCGAGTTGCCGACAAGATTAAAGAACTTAATATTGCAGATGTTATCGGCAAATTCTCACAATCCAGAAGGGACTATTACCATTCATTAAAGACTTTTCCACTATTTGGGCATGGATGGCTCAAGCGAGTAAATATTGAGGAAAAAGAAGCTCTTGATATGGTCAAAAACGGTTAATAGTCAGCCAGAAACAATATCCAAACACCGCTACTGCTACCAAAGCCCCTAAAAGCCCCCAAAACACGCTATATTCGCTTTCTTTAGGGTAGATAATAGCCGAGCAATACTCAGCATCTTTAAACGCCTCAGATAGCGTTCTAGGGCTTTTTAACCATCTTTGGTAATTATTTACAAAATGTTCGTAACTCATCCCTCTTGTGCCTTTCTTAGTATTGCTCTAGCAAATTCAATGGGGTCTAATTCAGGATTGTGCCAAGCAGTTGCACCGACCAAACAACAATTAGCTATTTCCATTATTTCCTCATTTGTTAGGTTTGCTGGATGGGTGTAGAGTGGTTCGCCTTGACCAATTTCGTTATAAATCCATTCAGAATCTTCACCTATGTTGCCTACGCATAAATTTCTCCACGCTACTGGTTCATTGTCAGCCTCTTGAGTAAAATCAGATAGCCTTTGTAATGCGGCTTCTTTTTTCAATGCCTCGATTTGAGCTTGTTGCTGGCGTACAAAGTCTGCATATTGCTGAAATGGTTTGCCTTTTCCATCGCCCTGTATCCAATAAATGTTTTCTAATTCATCAGCTATTTGTTTTGCGTTCATTTGTTTTGTGCTTTTTTTAGTATTGCTCTAGCAAAAGCAATGTTTTGTTCACCTGTGTCAGTTTCCATGCCACTCCAAATTTCAATTATTTCTTCATCTGTTAGTGTCTTTGCTTTCAACGCCTCAATTTCAGCTTGTTGCTCTACTACTTTTGCATAAAGTTTGTCGTGATTAACAAGTAAAGAATAGTATTCAGCTTGTTGCTGGCGTAGCATGGTGGCTGCTTGTTCTCTTGTGCCACCTTCCCAATGACCTTGCTCTAATTTATCAGCTATTTCATTTGCGTTCACTTGTTCTTGCTCCAGCCGTTGCATTTAGCCAAAAACTCTATAGCTCTATCAAACTGTTCTTGCATATATTCAAGTTCATTAGATTGTTTTCTTAACATGGCTGCGGCATCTTGAACACAGACCAAATCCGTCATGTTGTCAGCTATTGCTCGGTCTAATTCTGTTGCTAAATCTCTAGCGTTCATAAATCCACCTTATAAGTAATCGTTACGGTAGGTTCTTGATTCTCAACATCTACATTAAAAGTTAGGCTGTTATCTTTTTCTTTTTTAAAGATTTCATTCCAATTCTTGTTGAATTTTTCTTTATCAACTGGGCGTGGTGTATCACCCTTTCCACCGTCTCTCATTTTTTTTCCCTTTCTTGCTCAATGTATTGGCGCAAAATACTAATGATTCCTTCTTGAACCAATATTGCCAATCCTTCTTTGTCGAAATGCACCAATGCGTCTGCTGACCCATCGTCATTTTCTTTGACTATTTCTACTTTAATATCCATATTGTTCCCAATAAGTTAGCCAAGGTTTAGAGCTTAATTTGTAGCCAAAAACATAAAACAATGGCCCAGAAAATTCTTCAATCGCTTTGCGTTTCGCATCCATATAAGCTCCTATCTCAAGGTTTTATCGGCTACCAAATCAAACAAATCTTCCTGCCCATCATCAAAAGACCTTAAAAAATCCTTTAAAGCCCTTTCATCTGTTTCTTTAAATATCTTGTTATAAAGGCTGCAAGTTGGATTGCGAGGCGTTTCTTTTTTATATTCACCATTGATGACATAAGTAGAAAAAACCCGACAAGCCATCTCATAGTCTCCACAACGCTGTTTATGAATACAGTTATCACAAGGCGCTACCTCATCTAATATGCGCCTCATATGGTTAATTTTGTATGTCATTTAAACTTGTTCGTAGAGTTCATCTTCAATCGTTTTCCACAAATCAAGCCTTTTAACCATTTCGCTAATATTGTGGTCGCCAATATATGCGTATTCTATTTCGTTGTTGTAACCGTATAAGTCGATTTCTGTGTTGCCAAAAATGACTGTATTGATGTAGTAACCGTCTTTCATAATTTCCCCTTATTAAAAAAAACAAGTCAAGCTGCTTAGTCGTACACCTGCGGCTTGTTGAACTGAAGTATGCTTGACCTGTTGATAGTAATTTATTGGGGTTAGCAAGAAAAAGCCACTATGACAAACCCTTAGTTGCAAAAAAAAGACAGGGCTGTATTTGGCAGTTGATAACAATGGGTCAGAAAGCCGCAAAATTACCCAATTACTGCATCCTACATTGGCGGCTTAACGCCCCAGTAGGTATTCTATAGAAAAGGTGACCTACTCGCTTCTTTACGCTTTCGGTCATAGATAAGGTGAGGCAGCAGAACACTCCGTGATGTGTGTGGTCTGGAAAGGGGAAATCCAGTCTGCCGCCTCGTAGTCAGTTTAGCTTATTTCGCAATTTATAGATTTGAACTAGATTGACAAACATTTGGTAGCCATCACGCAAATCTTGTTCATCATGTTCGAAAATTGCTACTTCATTGGTATCGCCATTGATATAGACATTAGCGCATCGTGCTTCAGGGGCTAAAACCTCTCTATACGCTGCCAGTTGAATGGTATGCTCTAGGTAGGGTGTTAAATCACCAGGGCTTTTCTGTGTCGTTTTAAAGTCAATCACGACCCCTTTAAAGGCATGATTGGGTTTGGCATATAAATCGCACTTGCCCCCATAGCCTTCTTGCTGATTGACTAAACTTTGCTCGGCCACCCAAAGTTGTTCGCCAAAATGCTGTTTAATGATGCTTTCTACATTGCGTACATAAATAGGCAAATCAGGCAAATACTCTTGGTTGTAAAACGATTCAATCCAGTCGTGAATCATCGTACCTCTATCGGCAGCTTCTCTAGACTTGCGTTTAGACAAGTCTAAACAACGGTCAATATAGTCATTTTCATCTTCCCCATCTAAGCGTGGGTTTTCAATAACGGCTTTAATTGCCTCGGTCTGAAACCAAGTATTTAATCCATCTTTTGAAAGTTGTCCGAGTATCGTGCTGACCGAAGGCACGAGAGTTCCAGGACTAGCCTTGGCGTCACGCAAGGTGGTGTTTCTGGGTTTTCCGTTTTTACCAATAGTTGTATAGCGAGGTTCACCAGTTTTGGCATCGTACCAATGCTGAGACATAAATTTTCCCCTTTAGATTTCATTATTCAGCAGATGCTTCTGGTTGTTCAACAGGCTGGTTTAATCCAGCCACTTGTGGTGCAGCTTGAGCATGAATCTTAGCAATAAGTGACTTTGCGGACTGTTCAATATGCTTTAATAATGCTTCTACTTCTTGGATTTCTAGTGATAAGTTAATCATGTTTTCCTCAATCAAGTAAATTTAAAATAGCGTTACGGCTGGTAGCATCCAAACAGCAATCAGCACACACTTGAATCACATCTTTGATTACAGCAGTTAAGTCTTGTGTTTCAAAGGCAATCAACTGTCGTTCTTCATCTACGCCAAAAGGCTGGGTTGAAATAATGGCTTTATCGCCAATAACATCTCTAATGTGATTCAGCATGGCTTTCTCCTTAGAATGGTGTTAAATCGTCATCAATCGTATGTTTAGGCAATTCATCTTCACCTTTGGCTTTAAAGCCTATAGGCTCTTTGACTTTGCCCACCGAAATACTGAAATATTTACCTACTTTTGCAGATTCTTTAATCCATGCGTTAAGGTAATGTTCTTTGCCTTGGAGCATGATTGACCCTGTATAGTCTGGGTGATTATCAGAGGTCTTGCGATTGTTCTTGAACAGCGATGCGCTGCCTTCCTTCATTTCGTAGGCCATTATTCAATATCCTTTGCTTTTACGATTGGTTGTTTAACTTGTGGACTGCTTGCTGCATTACCATCATCATCGGCTTGAACCACGCCAACAACTGCTGCTAAAGCGTATCTACGCATATAGGTCAATGCCGAACCAGCGCCCTGCGCATCTGGTTTGGTTACTGGTAAAGACATCTCTTTACTAATCCATTCGCCAGAAGAATGACTGAGAACGGTAGTGAGTGACATTGTTCCGTCAAAATACTCGCCAGGAAACTGCATAACAGCCAAGCCATTCTCAGCAAGCAAACTACGACAAGAATCCCAAACAGATTCCAAGTCAGCATAACGGCTCTTGAAAAATGGATTTGCAGAATCTTTGGTCGCATAAGTCAATTTCCCCTGAACGATTGATAATGCTTTGGCTAAGTTGGCGATAGATTCAGATTGTTGCATTTGAACCTCCAAAGATGTTGCCAAAGTCATTGAATACGCTTTGTAGTAATACATTGCGTTTATTGTTAGGTTTGCCACAAGCTGCACGAATCACATCAATGTCATCTTGGGTAAGGAATACGCCACTCTCCATATCTGTAAGAGCTTGTTCTAAGCGTTCTTCCATTTCGGTCATTACTTGGTACATTTCATCCATTTAAGTTCCCCTTAAATACATAGCGAAATTGCTATAAATGCCATTGTAAGCTAATTCAAGTGTCTGTCAAGAAGTATTTGCAAATTAGCAACATACGCTGTAAGATTGCACAGATGAAATTAAAACTGACCGATTCTGCCATTATTGATTTACTTGGTGGGCCAACAAAAGTGGGCAAATTATGTGGGGTAACCCCTAATGCTGTGTCCCAATGGCGAAAAAACAACATTCCTTATGCCCAGTTCGTATTTTTGGCGGCAACTCTTGAAAAAGAGTCGCATGGGCTAATTACAAGGCAAGACATATTCCCAACGAACTTTTGGCTTATATGGCCTGAGTTGCTTAAAAACAACGCTTTTATAGAAAGAGAATAGTGTAAAATTAAATCCCCTTAGATTGGCGGCTCTAACGACATCGTGGCGGTCTAAGGTAGTAGCGTTACCAGAAGGGTAAGAGGCTGAAATAGCGCAATACAGGTGGCGAAGATAGTGCCTGTGCCTCGCAAGACTGTCGGGTGAGCGATTCCGCAATGGGAGAACTTTGAAGGCAAACCTAGGTAGGCTAGGTGCGCTTAAACCGCTTGGGAGTAGCTTTAAAGCAACATAGGTATAAATACTTAGTGACTAACTAAAGACTATTGGGCAAACTACAAGTACTCAATAACGAGTAACCATTTAAGGGGAAATTAAATGAAAGACTTTTTACTAGCTTGTTTGTTAGGTGGCATTTTGGGAGCAATGGTTGGATATGCAGTACCTTCACACGCTCAGACTTATTTATTAACTAGCCCACAAGGTTACAACATGGGTACGGTGCAAATTCAAGGCAATACAGCCCAGTTCGTAAACCCACAAGGTTTTATTACACAAACTGCAACTTTGTATAATAATCAAGTGGTTATCACAACTCCAAATGGCGTTACAACTACAGTAATTGGCAATACTGGATATACAACACCGCCAAGCCCATCAACACCAATGTCACCAAGGGTGATGCAGTAATGTTTGACGAGTTCTGGTCGTTATATCCTAAAAAAGTCGCAAAAGGCGCAGCAATGAAAGCCTGGCAAAAGTTAAACCAAGCCGAGAAAGATGAAGTAATGGCACAGTTGCCAAACCATCTTAAATATTGGAAACTAAAAGGTACGGAAAAAGACTACATTCCTTATCCAGCCACTTGGTTAAACCAAATGCGGTATTTGGATGAGCTAGATTTTGAAGTAACCAAAAAGCCACCGAGTTTGCCTTGGTATTCGACTGATGAATTGACTCTTGCTAAGGCTAGAGAATTAGGAATAACGCCTTATGCAGGAGAGTCTTTCGCCCAATTACGACAGCGAATTTCTACATCAATCAGCCGTCAGGCAGTTGTGTAAGTGGCGAGCAGATTGGGGTCTCGCTAAGTTTAGATTATATTTATCAAAACACAAAGTATCTGAAGTATTGTTGCAAGACTTTTACATTCAATGGCAATTAGGTAATAAAGGGGAATATAAATGTTGGAAAAAACCATTATCGCAGCAACAGGACTTGGGTATTTAATGGTCGGTGTTTTGCAATTACGCAAAGGCTCTATACCTAACGCTATGATTTGGTTAGGCTATTCTTTTGCACAAGTTGGTTTATGGATGGCGCTCAAATGAAAGAATTTGACCCACACAATGCTTATGACACGATTGAGCGCATAAAAAAACAATACGCCCAGGCTGAAGGATTGGCTGCTGGTCTTGAAGCAAAGAAAAAAGCCATTATTGCCATTATGATGAAAAAGTCGGGTGAGCAATCACTTGGGGCGCAAGAACGAGAGGCTTATGGTTCTGCTGAATATGCTGAATATTGTGAGCAAATTGGTGAAGCCACAGCAAATAAAACTTTATTAAAATTGGAAATCACCCAAGCACAAATGGAGTTCGAGGCTTGGCGTTCAGAACAAGCGACTAACCGAAACCTAGAAAGAATAACAAGATGAAACAAGATTACTCAGAAAACTACCTTCAAATTGCTAAATTGTTAAAGGCTTATCACAACGCTACGCTTGTTAAAAACTTTGAAAAAGCCACCAAGATTGCCCACGAATTAGCTGATGAAACTATCAAGCTAGAGTTCAATACCTATGACCAAATCAGGAACTTATGGCTAAACTAATGCGAAATATGTTTGCCACGCATACTGATTATGCGGATTTTAAAGGCATCATACCTAGCAATCCATTGTTTTTGCCAAGTAATGTAGATGGCATCTGTGAGCGTAATGGTCATTTCTTAATCATGGAATGGAAGCGCCCAGATGAGAAAGTAAGCAAAGGCCAAGAGATATTGCTCAAAGCATTAGCTGAAAACCCACGATTCATTGTGACAATCATCATCGGCAATACAGACGATGGAACACAGATTGATAAATATTTTACTGTTGGCATAGATGGAAAATGCGCTTTAGCTGGTGTAGGGTTTGAACAATTTAAGGCGTTTTATCGCCAATGGTACGAGTGGGCAGATGGCAATATACCGAAACAAAAAGCTGCTTGAAATCGTCAGGCAATTACCTTGCCAACATTGTGGAGTAGAAGATGGAACAGTTGTCGCAGCACATTCAAATCAGCTTCGAGATGGTAAAGGCCGAGGACTTAAAGCACATGATTACCGAATATCGGCACTCTGCTACAAATGCCATGCGGAAATTGACCAGGGGGCGCTACTTAGCAAATCTAGCCGTATTGAAAGATGGGAAGAAGCACACCGCAAAACTATTGGCGAACTATTTGAAAGAGGTTGGTTAAAGCTCTAGTGGGTCGAAACCAAGCTCTGATATTTTAGCTGCTCTGCGCCTAAATGTAGCATCATGTTTAGTCCAAGCATCGGTAATTGTTCCGCTACGACTCATGTGTATGCACTCATGTAACAATGTAGAAATAACCGTTGTCAGCCAGCCACATCGAGCATCAGAGATAGTTATGATGTGTTCATAATCTCCGCCATCATCGTAAAGATATGTTCCCATAGTTTCAGGGTCAGAATCCACAATAAATTTAATTTCTTCAGGCAACGGCAAATTCCACTTATTAAGCGGTTCACATAGCATCAATGCGCTGTATAAATTTTTTAATATTGATGGCGTTAATTTCATGCTAAATGTTTTAACTTTGCGTGAGGTATTATGGTACGAGTATCGGTTGAATGTGCGCCACAAGCCTTACATTGATAACGCTGGTAAGCACCTGTCGTAGTATAACGAAATCCTTTACTAACCAGATGAGGCTTTGAACAAGTGGGACAAACAAACCCATCCCTATCTTTCATCATGATTGTCTTGTTTAAAGGGGTTTTAATCCAAGGCGTAAGACGGTTATATAATTTTTCAAGCAATATCACATCCTGAATATTGTATTCTTCCATTGTTTTCCAGGCTTTTTTATCGCCATTCATACATTTAACCCAAAGAATATGACCTTCATGGTCTTTCTTTTTACCTAATCCTAGGCGTTGAGCCACATAATCTAATTTATTGCTTGGGAATCTAAATTGGCTTTTTACAGTCCGCAAAAGGTCAATTTGCTTAATTGGCGGTGGCGGTGTCATTTTATGAACCAAAAACTCTTTATTCAGAGTCGGTATATCAAACTTTGAGCCGTTGTAATGCACTACCGCATCTGCTTCGCATAACATGGCATGAACGCCCTCAAGCATCTTTTTGGCATCGTTTCGATGAACTGAATCAAAGTAAACATCCTCTTCGCCTAGCCATTTAGCCGAGTAACACATCGTATATGAAGATTCTAATAACTGGGACAATCCCACATTCTGTTGCCAAATTCCCCAGACATGGGCTAAATTGGGTGAAGTTTCAATGTCAATCAACAGTATCTTCAAGGTTTACCCCTTATAATCAATAAGTTACTGAATACTAACCTATCTATATGTCATTTGCTGTCAAAAAAACCGATAAAAATCAAGCGAGTGTTGTAAAAGCGCTACGAGATTATGGTGCTGATGTTTATTCTTTGCATACCGTAGGTGGTGGCATCCCAGATTTACTAGTTTTATTTGATGACCAAACTATTTTGATGGAAGTCAAAGATGGCGCAGATAAAAAACTAACTCCCCTGCAAATCAAGCTATTTGCCAACTGGAAAGGTGGGCATTTGTATCGGGTAAATTCTGTGCAAGAAGCTATCGAAGTGTTAAAATCCGTTGAACAGGAGAAATAATCATGCCTTTAGACAAATCTGGTAGCGCCAAAAGCGTAGGTAAGAACATTAAAGCTGAAGAAGCCGCAGGAAAGCCACGCAAACAAGCTGTGGCAATCGCACTTAATGTTGAACGAGATAACGCTAAAGGCAAGCGCAAAGCCAAGCTAGAAGAAGCCTACGGTAAAGTATTGGGCAAAAAAGAAGCCCAGCATAAAGATGCCGTAGAAATGTCAATGAAAAAGCACATGAAAGGCTAATATGGCTAACTGGATTGCTGGCGCTATCAAGCATAAAGGCGCATTAAAGAAAGAATTAGGCGTTAAAGAGGGCGAAAAAATTCCCAAGAAAAAGTTAGAAGAAGCCGCCAAAGCTAAAGGCAAAGAAGGCCGTAGAGCTAGATTGGCAATGGAACTAGAAAAGTTCAATAAATGAGTCGTAAAGACCAAATTCGTGCCGCAATGGATAAGCATGATAAACCCATTGCAAAGACCACCAAAGGCAAGGATAGACACTATTTGCCCGCAAGTGAAGGCGCTGGTATGACCGCCAAAGGCAGAGCAGCATATAACGCTAAGAACGGCAGTCATTTACAAGCCCCACAAGCAAGTGGTTCAAGACATGACAGTTTTTGCGCTAGGTCTAAAGGATGGACTGGCGAAAGAGGCAAAGCAGCTAGAGCGAGGTGGCATTGTGCCTAACGGTTTGTACGCCAATATTCACGCAAAACAAGAGCGCATTAAGCATGGCTCAGGCGAAAAGATGCGTAAGCCTGGTCAAAAGGGTGCGCCTAGTGCTGAAGCATTTAAAGAGTCGGCAAAGACCGCCAAAAAACCCCGCAGAAAACACATTGAAGAAGCTATGAAGGATATGTAATGGAACACATGAACCGCAAATACAAAAAAGAGGATGCCATGTTGCGCCCTCATACCGAATCTACCTTAGAGAAGAACCAAGCCAAGCGTAGAAAAGATAAACCAGCGCCAGAAATGGAAGCAGGTAAAGGCAATATTCTTATTGAGAAAGAGAATAAGCGAGCCAAGCGCAGAGAAATGCTTGATAAGGCGATGACTGCTGCGATGAAAAAAGAAGGCAAAGACCCATATTGATATGGCTACGATGGCTGATGCTCTAAGAGGTTATGTACCGCCCACAGACTCACCAATGAGTGATGTGGTAACGAACTTTGCCAGTAATATTATTCCTCAAGCCCAACAAAATTTACAAAATCAAACAAATAATATTCAAAATGCTTTAACGATGACCCCCGATTACCATATTCAAGTTGGCAATCAACAAGCATTTAATGAATTTATGAATCAAGTTCCCAATCAAGCGGGAATGATGATTGGCCCAGAATCCAAACTTTGGAATCAAGAAAACGCATTTAAAGCAGCGCAAATGCTTAAAAGCGGTATTCCAGCAGAAGATGTATGGAAAGCCACAGGCACAGCTAAAGGTTTAGAAAACGCATTTAGGCAAGAAATTTCTGATGAGCCAGCATTGCTTAAGGGAATTGGAAATTTTGGTGAAATTTACGAACATAGAAAAGCTATGCATGGCGTTACAACGCCAACAGTTGAAGAAGTAATGCGTCACCCAGAATTATTTGAAGCATATCCTCAATTAAAAGGTATTCAAGTACAACTTTTGCCAGAAACAAGCAAAACAAATGCTTCATATTCGCCAGTAGAAGGAATAATTAGGGTAAACCCTAAATTAACTTCTGAAAAGGCATTATCCTCTATGTTGCATGAATTACAACATGGTATTCAAGAAACTGAAGGATGGAATAAAGGCGCAGATGCCAACACCATTTTAAAAAATTATCAACAACAATTAGATGATGTTGATACAAGACTTACCGAAGCAAATCGAAAATTAAAAAATGCTTCTGGTACACCAGAGTACGAATCTTTGATGAAAATTAGAGACGAAATTAGCAAAGAATATAGAAATTTGACTGGTTCTGACATTCTTGGCATTTATGGTAAAGCGATGGATGAATATAAAGCACATGGTGGAGAAGCAGAGGCTAGATTAACTCAAAGACGCCAAAAATTAACACCAGAGCAAAGAGTTGAAATTTATCCTTTTTCTATGGGAAAAAATGCTTTAGATATTAATCCTGACAATGCAATTATCAAAATGGAACATAACAGTCCTACAGTTACTCGTAGGGAAATGTTAGAAAAACTTTTGTCAAAAGACTGATATACTAAAACCCTTACAAATCAATTACTTGAGAATGTATGGACAATAAAGTGTCGAAATCTGTAGAAAAGAACTTAAACAGGGCTGGAAGAAAGCCAGGAGTGCCTAATAAAGCCACTCAGGAGGCTCGTGAAGCCGTTAAAGCTATTCTTGATAGCAACCTACCATATATTCAATCGTGGATTCAAAGCACCGCAGAAGGCATCTTTGACGATAAGACTGGAAAGTGGATTGTTCAGCCTAATCCTGCAAAGGCTTGTGAAATTGTTCAGAATTTAGTTGAATACTCTGTGCCTAAACTAGCCCGCACAGAAGTTGTGGGTGATGAGAAAGCTCCTCAACGCTTGGTGGTGTCTTGGAAGAAATAAAACTAATGCAAGGGGATTGCTTAGAGGTAATGAAAACCATCCCTGATAAGTCTGTAGATTTATGCTTGACAGACCCACCTTATAACATAGCCAAAAATAACAACTTTGCCACTATGGGAAGGTCTGGAATAGACTTTGGTGAGTGGGACAAAGGTTTTGATTTGTTTTCTTATATTGACCAAGTAAGCAGAATACTTAAAAAAGATGGTAGTTTTGTTGTATTTAATGCGTGGCGAAACCTTGGCGCAATAGCTGATTATGCTGAAAAACAAGGTTTTGAAACCAAAGATATGATTAGATTGGAAAAGTCTAATCCTATGCCTAGAAACAGGGATAGACGATACATAACTGATTATGAATGTGCTATTTGGTTTGTAAAAAAAGGCGCTAAATGGACATTTAACCGCCAAGATAGTAAATACCAAAGACCTAAGTTTGTCGCTGGAATTGAAAGTGGTTTGCACCCCACACAAAAAAACCTTGGATTAATGCAAGAATTAGTAAAAATCCATAGCAATCAAGAAGATACGGTTATTGACCCATTTATGGGGTCTGGAACTACAGGGTTAGCTTGCAAGAATTTAGGTCGAAAGTTTATTGGCATAGAACAACAGCCTATTTACTTTGAAATAGCTTCAAAGCGCATATATGGATGATGTTTTAGAGGTAGAACTAGACTACCAACCTCGTAGCGTATTTCTAGATTTCCACGATAGAACTCAGCGTTGGGCTGTGATTGTTGCCCATCGTAGATGCGGTAAAACCGTCTCTTGCATCAATGATTTAATCTATAAAGCACTAATAGAGGGCAAAGAAGATGGTCGCTATGCCTATGTTGCACCATATTACAGCCAAGCAAAGAATATCGCATGGGACTACCTGTTAAGGTTTAGTCAGCCAGTATTGGCTAAAGCCAATCAATCTGAACTATGGGTGGAACTAATAAATGGAGCAAGAATTCGTCTCTTTGGTGCTGATAATCCTGATGCTTTACGAGGTCTTTACCTCGATGGGATTGTGTTAGATGAGTATGCAGATATGCGCCCTCGTATTTGGGGTGAAATTATTCGGCCTTTGCTGGCAGACCGACTTGGATGGGCAGTTTTCATTGGAACGCCTAAAGGTCATAACGCCTTCTGGGAGCTATACAACACCGCTTCTAACGACCCAAACTGGTATTGCAAGACCCTAAGGGCTAGTCAGACTGGATTGTTGGCGCAGTCAGAGCTTGATGACGCTGCCAAATCCATGACGCAAGACCAATATCTGCAAGAGTTTGAGTGCGACTTTGAGTCAGCCATCATTGGTGCTTACTACGGTAAAGAAATGCGCCAGCTTACTGATTTGAATAAAATTACCAAAGTCGAGCATGACCCAATGTATAAAGTATTTACAAGCTGGGACTTGGGGTACAGCGATGACACCTCAATTTGGTGGTGGCAAGTCATTCGTGGCGAAGTCAGATTTCTTGAATATCATGGAAGCAATGGTCAGCCTGTCAGTTTCTATACAGGACTCATTCAAAGTAAAGCTGCCGAGTTTTGCTATCAATATGGGCTACATTATCTGCCCCATGATGCAAGAGCAAAAACACTAGCATCTGGCGGAAAGTCAATAATTGAGCAACTTTCTGCTAAAATTCCGTTAGAATCTATGAAAATAGTGCCGAATTTGTCACTTCAAGACGGAATCCAAGCAACTCGTATGTTATTGATGCGGTCTTGGTTTGACAGCGAAAGGTGTAATGATGGAATCGAAAGCCTCAGACAGTATCAGCGAGAATATGACGATGATAGAAAGGTTTTTAGAGACAAGCCTCGGCACGATTGGACTAGCCATGCTGCAGACGCATTTAGGATGGCTGCGGTGGCTTGGCGAGAGGAAGAACGAATCATGACCAAAGATGAGCCAATTAAAGGCTTGTTTGTGGGCAAAACTGATGTAACTTTAAATGATATGTGGAAGCAACCAGCGACCACCAACAACAGGAGAATCTAAATGTCTGGCATCCAACTTCCTTACGGAACAACCTACGAATATGTTGCACCATCGACTACTGCTCAAGTTATGGGCAATGTGGGTGCAGCAGGTGATGTTTTAGTTCGTGTTATTGCTACTGTAACCACATCTTCAACAAGCACTTTAACCATTATTGATGGCTCTACATCAATTCCATTGATTCCTGCTAATGCAGCATTAGGTGTTTATTCATTAACCGTTGAAGCCCAATCGTTAAATGGCGCATGGAAAATCACAACTGGCGCTGGTGTTAGCGCAGTAGTAGTCGGAAACTTCTCATAAGGCTTTATATGTCCGAATTGCGAGCAGAAGTATCACATACCTACTCAGATTGGTATGACAAGATTATGGCCTATGAACGGTCATTTAAACTTTGGGAAGCACGAGTCGATAAGATTCTGAAGAAATATAAAGACGACAGCCGCAATAAAACCAACCCCAATGCTCGCTTTAATATCCTTTGGTCAAATGTCCAGACGATTAGCCCTGCTATCTTTGCTCGCCTACCACGCCCTGATGTAAGCCGTAGATTTAGAGATAACGACCCTATTGGTCGTGTAGCTTCAATGATGCTAGAAAGAGCTTTAGAGTTTGAGATTGAGCATTATGGTGACTATCTAGCCGCCATGAAGAATTGCGTTACAGACCGTCTATTGGGTGGTCGTGGAACAGCATGGGTTCGCTACGAGCCACATTTCAGAGCAAAAGCAGAAAAATTGCCTGAGGATGGCTTTGAAATTACCGAAGTAACTGACACCAAGCAAGCCTATGACCCAAGCTATGTTAATGGCGAAGGCGATGTAGGCAAACCTCTTGAGGGCGAGATGCCTGAGGAGAATATGCTTGATGAGCCAGGCGAAGTCGAAGAAGAAATTGAATACGAGTGCTGCCCTGTTGATTATGTCCATTGGCGTGATTTTGGTCATACCGTAGCCCGCACATGGGAAGAAGTCACCGCAGTATGGCGCAAGGTTTACATGAACCGCACCGCATTGGTAGAGCGTTTTGGCGAAGAACTCGGTCATCAGATTCCACTTGATACCAAGCCAGAGCAGACAGGCAAGTCATACACTAAGAATGACGACCAAGCCTACCAAGCAATGATTTATGAAATTTGGGATGCTGAAACAGGTAAAGTTTTATGGATTAGCAAGTCACTAGGTAAAATCCTTGATGAGCGTGATGACCCATTAGAACTTGAGAACTTCTGGCCTTGCCCAAAACCACTCTACGCTACGATTACCACAGATAGCCTAGAGCCAATTCCTGATTTCACCATCTACCAAGACCAAGCAAGAGAGCTTGACGACCTATGTGACCGTATTGACGGCTTGATTGGGGCGCTAAAGATTCGTGGTTTATACGATGCCAGCGCATCTGAGCTACAGCGCTTATTTTCCGAAGGCAATGAGTCCAATGTCTTGATTCCTGTCAAAAACTGGATGGCATTTGCTGAGAAACAAGGCTTAAAAGGCGCATTAGACCTTGTTGATATTGCCCCATTTGCCCAAGCATTGATGTCTTGCTATCAGGCGATGGAGCAAGTTAAAGGTCAAATCTACGAATTGATGGGTATTGCCGATATTCAGCGTGGTCAAACCGACCCTAATGAGACTTTGGGCGCACAAATTATCAAATCCAACAACGCTGCTGGTCGCCTAAAGACCATGCAACACGCAGTCGTATCGTTTGCTACCGAATTATTGGCTATCAAATCCCAGATTATCTGCAAACACTTCACCGAAGATACGATTGTTAAGATTTCTGGCGCAATGCAACTATCGGATAACGATAAACAGTTGATTCCACAGGCAATGGCGTTGCTCAAAGACGAAGTCAGTAAGAATTTCCGCATTGAAGTCACCACAGACTCAATGATTTACCAAGATGAAATGCAAGAAAAGCAAGACCGCATGGAGTTCTTGTCCTCTATTGGTGGATTCATGCAACAAGCTATTCCTGCTGCTCAAGCAAGCCCAGAATTAACCCCATTATTGATGGAAATGCTCAAGTTTGCTACTACAGCGTTCAAAGCTGGCAAGGGATTAGAAGGATTGATTGACGAAACAGCCGATAAATTCCGTCAGCAAGCCAAGCAAATGGAAGGTCAGCCTAAGCCACTTCCAATGGCAGTCCAAATCGAGCAGATGAAGATGCAAGCTAAGGCTCAAGAGCTACAGATTCAAAATCAGTTAGAAATGCAGAAAATGCAGGCTGAGAATGAGTTGGAAAAGGCTAAACAAGAGTATCAAGCCCAAGAAAACCAGCTTAAATTCCAGTTAGAAGCTGCTCGCAACCAAGCTGATATTGAAATGCAAGCCAAATTAGCCCAAATGAAAATGAATATGGAGCGCAATACACAAGTCTTGCTTGCCCACATCAACAATGGCGCTAAGATTGAAGTAGCCCGTATTTCTGCGGCAGATGACAATGGCGAAACTGCTTATATGACCGAGGAAGCAATGGCTCAATCAATGGAGCATCCTTTAGCCCCATTAGCCAACGCTATTACCCAAAGCAATCAGGAAATGGTCAATCAAATTAGCAGTTTAGTTGATACAATTAACCAAAATCACAATAGGCCAAAGCAAGTAGTTCGTGGCCCAGACGGTAAAATCCAAGGAGTTATCTAATGGCATCAAATCTTAAATATTCCAACGGCACAAGAGATGCCCAACAACAAGGTCTAATTACCTATGCTGGCTCAGGCTCTATTATCAATATCTACGCTGGCTCACAACCTGCTAATGCCAATACCGCAATTAGCGGACAAACCCTTTTGGTTCAGTTGGTCGTATCTGGTAGCTTTGGTACTGACTCTAACGGCACTATCACTTTGGGAAGTGTAACCAACGGTACAGCAGTCGGCACAGGCACAGCATCGTTTTTCCGCATCACAAAATCTGACGGCACAACCATAGTCATGGATGGTTCTGTAGGATTGACTGGATGCGATATGAACCTGAACAACACCTCTATTGACGCAACACAGGTAGTCAGCATCTCCTCAGGTACGATTATCCGAGCTAACCAATAAGGCTAAATCATGGCTCTAATCATTAAAGATAGAGTCCAGGAAACTAGCACAACTAGCGGAACTGGTACTTTAACCCTTGCTGGCGCTGTAACAGGCTATCAGTCATTTGGCTCTGCCATTGGCAATGGCAATATCACTTATTATGGTATTTACGCCAACGGTTACGCTGACTGGGAAGTCGGTATCGGTACGGTTACGGTTACAGGTGGCACGACCACATTGGCTAGAACTACTGTATTAGCATCGTCTAACGCTGGTTCATTGGTCAATTTTAGTGGCGCACAGTTATCTGTTTGGGGTGATATGCCAGCCGCCAAAGGTGCATATTTTGACCTTAATGGCAATCTAACGACTAACTGCTTATTCGAAGGTTTTACAAGCCAAGCAGCAAGTGGCACGACTATTACATTAACTGCTTCATCAGTCCAAAATTGGACAATTACTGGCTCTGGCGGTCAGACCATTCAGTTACCTGATGCCACCACTTTGCCTAATGGTGCGTTATTCACATTCAATAACAATCAATCCTCAGGCACGATTGTCGTCAAAAATAACTCTGGCACAACCGTATGCACAACCCAGTCGGGCGCATTTATTTCTGTAACTTTATTAAGCAATTCGATTGCTGCTGGTTCGTGGGATTACCATAATGTCGCACCAAGCAATGCAAGCTGGAGTACCAATACGCTTTCTTGGGCTGGTTCTTATACCAATGGCACATGGAATGGCAATGTCATTACAGGCGCTTATGGTGGCACAGGAATTAACAACGGAACAAATACTCTGACTTTAAGTGGTTCATATACTCTTAATCAATCCGTATCCTCTGGCGCAGCACCTAGCTTTTTAGGCACAAACTTTAGCTCTATTCCTAATGGCGCATTGACCAATAGCTCAATCACCATTAACGGCAATGTGACTGCTTTAGGCGGTTCTGTCAGCGTGGGAACTGTCACAAGCGTTAGTGGAACAGCACCAGTAGTATCTAGCGGTGGCTCTACTCCTACCATTAGTATGGCTGCCGCCAATACCACCACAAATGGCTATTTGACCAGTACAGACTGGAACACCTTTAATAACAAACAGCCAGCAGGTAGTTATTTAACATCGGTAACAGCAGATGCCCCATTATCGGGTTCAGGTACAAGCGGTAGTCATTTGGTTATTTCCCAATCTTCTGCGACCACAAACGGCTATCTGTCATCAACTGACTGGAACACTTTTAACAATAAGCAACCAGCAGGTTCATATTTAACTGCGGTAACTGCAAGTAGCCCATTATCAGGCTCAGGCACTTCTGGTAGCCCATTAGTTATTTCACAAGCCACAACCAGCACGAATGGCTATTTAAGCTCTACTGATTGGAACACTTTTAACAATAAAGGCTCTGGAACAGTAACCTCTATTACTTCAACTACTTTAACTGTAGCTGGCACAAGCGCTATTCCTACCGTTAATTTGACTTCAGGCATTGTTACTGCTGGTACAACAGGCTCTAGC